>Ga0116223_10000019_pt1 | contig 213287 bp, 186 predicted proteins | sample Sb_taG_3_FD_90092 | JGI IMG/M metagenome (GOLD analysis project Ga0116223, IMG submission 90092) | Peat soil microbial communities from Weissenstadt, Germany - Sb_50d_a_PC metaG | ecosystem: Environmental > Terrestrial > Soil > Wetlands > Peat | place: Germany: Weissenstadt | collected... | reverse complement strand
GATTCCGGGATTCTTTGTAGCAACAAGGTCCACAACATTCCCGATCCACGGGTGCGGAAAATAATTCTCTGGCCGGGATTCGATCCACGCCTTCGTCGCGCGGTCCAGAAACACTACGCCGAGCGTAAGCCAGAGCCAGCGAAGGCGGCGGGGGATGATCATGAGGTAAAGGAATTGAATGAGATAAAGGAGGTTAAGGAAAAAGAACGCAAGACCATGCGCACTTTTCCTGCATTTCCTTTACTTCCTTTGCCTCCTTTGCTTCCTTTACTTCCTCTCATTTCACATTCTCAATTTCAGCAATCGCTTCGCTGCAGCGCTCGCAGATGGTGGGGTAACGCAAGTTCTCTCCCACATGCGTGGAATAGTTCCAGCAGCGTTCGCACTTTTTGCCATCGGCGCGCTGCACGGTCACTTCGAGGCCGGGCACGGCTTCTGAACGAAACTCTCCGGTCCCCGCGTTGATGAAATCCACCTGAGAGACAATGAAGAGGGTCGGAAGCACCGGCAAATAGTGTTTGAGCTTGGCCTTGAGCTCCAGGTCGGCGTTGAGAAGAACTTTCGCCTCGAGCCCCGAGTTGATCAGTTTCTTATCATTGCGCGCGCTTTCCAACGCCTTCAGCACTTCCCCGCGGACTTTTCCGAGCAGTTCCCACGCGTTGGCCTTGTCGGCGGGAAGGCCGCTGTGCAGATCCGCTTCCTGCGGAAACAGAGCAATGTGGACGCTCCCGGGTTCGCCCGCCGCTTTTGGCAGATACTTCCAGAGCTCCTCCGCGGTGAAAACGAGGATGGGGGCCGCAAGGCGCACGAGCGCGCTGGTGATCTTCCACACCGCCGTCTGCGCGGAGCGCCGTGACCTGCTGTTGGGCGACTTGGTGTAGAGGCGGTCCTTCAGCACGTCGTAATAAAAGGCGCTGAGATCCACCACGCAGAAGTCGTGTATGGCGTGATACACGCGGTGAAACTCATAGGCGGCGTACCATTCGCGGCAGCGCTTGACGAGCTCGGCGGTGCGCTCGAGCATCCAGCGATCCATCTCCTCGAGCTGCTCATTGGCCAGAGCGTCGCGCGAGGGATCGAAATCGCTTAAATTGCCGAGAGCGAAGCGGAACGTGTTGCGAATCTTGCGGTACGCTTCGCTGAGCTGCGTCATCACCCGCTCGCTCATCTTCACGTCCGCCTGATATTCCTGCGAAGCCACCCACAAGCGCAGCAGATCCGCGCCCCACTTATCGCAAATTTCGGTTGGGAGCACGACGTTGCCCAACGACTTCGACATCGGCCGGCCCTGCTCGTCCAAAGTCCATCCGTGGGTGACCACGCAACGATAAGGCGCCTTATCCTTGATGCCGACGCCGATCAAGAGCGAGCTGTGGAACCATCCGCGATACTGGTCTGGGCCTTCCGCGTAAACGTCCGCGGGCCACTCGTTGCCGTGCAGTACGGCGAGGTGCGACGATCCGGAATCGAACCACACATCCAGAATGTCGTGCTCCTTGCGCCATTTGGAAGCACCGCACGAGCATTTCGTGCCGGGCGGCAGCAGCTCTTCAGGGGAATGCGTGTACCAGGCGTCTGCACCTTCCTTCTCAAACCACTTCACAACATTGCGCAACGCCGTGAAATCGCTGAGCTGCTTTCCGCAAGCATCACAAAAGAACACGATGATCGGAACGCCCCAGAAACGCTGGCGGGAAACGCACCAGTCCGGGCGGCTCTCGATCATTTCGTAGATGCGGTCCTCGCCCCACCCGGGAATCCACTTGACGTTGCGAATCTCCTGCAGCGCTTCCTTCCGTAGCGGTGGTGCTTTCGGCGCTGGGATTGAGGCCGTCCCATTGTCCATGTGAATGAACCATTGCTCGGTTGCTCGAAAGATCACGGGGTTGTGACAACGCCAGCAGTGCGGATAACTGTGACGAATCTTTTCTTCCGCAAGGAGTCTCTCGCGCTTTTTCAACAGCTTAATTATTACGGGGTTTGCTTGAAAAACATTCTTCCCAAGATATTCTGGCAATCCTTCGGTGAAGACGCCCTTATCGTCGATTGGAGCATAGGTATCCAGGCCGTATTCCTGCCCTACTGCGAAGTCCTCGGCACCATGGCCTGGAGCGGTATGAACGATGCCGCTTCCCTGGTCGAGTGTGACGTGTTGAGCAAGCACGCCGGGTATTTCCCTATCGTCAAGAAAGGGATGCCGGAAACTCTTCCCCGCGAAAACTGTACCGGGAAAGTCCTGACTGGACCCGGTGAATCTCAAGCCGGTGGCCTGAGCCACAGTATTGATCAGATCTGCCGCCACAATGTAAGTGTCTCCCTTGTCATCCGTGGCCAATGCATATCTGAAGCTTGGATTGAATGCTAGTGCCATGCTGGCTGGCAATGTCCACGGCGTCGTGGTCCAGACGATCGCGTAAAAGCCGCCCTTCACATCCGGGCCGGGAGGCGGATTCTGAATGAAGGGATAGCGCACCCAGATCGAGGGGCTGGTGTGGTCCTCGTACTCCACTTCCGCTTCCGCCAGCGCCGTATTGTCGTGGATGCACCAGTAGACCGGCTTGCGTCCGCGGTAGACGTATCCCTTTTCCATGAATTCCAGGAAAGCACCGGCAATGGTCGCTTCGTATGGATGACTCATCGTGAGATAGGGATCGTTCCACCGGCCGAAGACGCCGAGGCGTTTGAAATCGCGCTTGTGCTGCTCCACGTAGCGGGTAGCGTATTCACGGCAGCGCTTGCGGAACTCCGCCGGCGAAACCTTCCCCTTTCCGCCGAGCTCCTTCTCCACTTGCGTTTCAATGGGCAAACCATGGCAATCCCAGCCCGGAACATAGGGCGCGTAGTGCCCGGCCATGCTCTTGGATTTGACGATTAGGTCTTTCAGCGTCTTATTCAGCCCGGTGCCGAGATGAATTGTCCCCGTGGGATAGGGCGGGCCGTCATGGAGGACAAACAGAGGCTTGCCCTGGCGGCCTTCCAGAATGCGCTCGTAAAGGTGGGACTCTTCCCAGGCGGCGAGCTGCTTGGGCTCGTTCTGCGGGAGGTTTGCCTTCATGGGAAAATCCGTCTTGGGCAGGTTGAGGGTCTTCTTGAGTTCCAATGGTTCAGCCATGGATGCGGTGTGCTGGTGTCCCTTCTACGCCGCCCGTTTGCGGGTGACCGAATCGGTCAAAAGCCCTCGTTGCCGGCGGGAAACTGCGGAAAGCAGTGTAACAACGTATGTTACAATGAAAGCGAGCAGGTGTCAGCCGCGGGGGTCGCGCAACCTTTTCTGGCCTGCGCGAATCATAACGGCTGGGTGAATAATTTTCGGTAGGCCTACGTCTACCCAAGTTGAGGGAACAATAAGGTGCCAGGTTTTATCAACCTCCTTCCAGATGAGCTGAGCAAGCCGAAGCGCACTGGGCCGGAAGAAGTAATACCCGTGCCCCGCGCCGCGCTGCCGGAATTTGGCATACCCGCCCATCTGATGCCAGACGATTTCTGGTCCAACCTCAAACAGTTTCTATTTGAACATCCCGTGAAGATGATCGAGCGCAAGGGCGCGCCTTTCACGCAGACCACGTTTGGCTCCGGACTCGCCGAAAATCTGAAGTTCTTCGTGTCGGCACCAGCCGCACCGAAGAGGGTCGTTAATAAGCGACTGGAAGTGGACTGGGGTGGGAGCTTCGGCAGTTTCGCGTATCGCCTGAAGGAACTCTTCTTCCCCACGAAATTGCCGCCGTTGCAAGTGACCAGCAAGCCGATCAAGGTGAAGGACATCTGGTCGAAGGATGAGAATTGGAGCTGGACCCAGGCCACCGCGTTTGCCTTGCACATTGGTATTGTGGTGCTACTGGTGGTTCCGTTTGGCTGGAATTTCCTGAGCAAGAAAATTGAAGCCAAGAACAAGCCAGCGTTTGATGTGACCGGACTCGATATTTCGCCCTATATTGCCAAGCTGCCAGCCGGCAACAACAAAGCGGGTGGCGGAGGCGGCGGAGGCGATCGTTCGCCGCAGCCGCCAACCAAAGGTAAAGCTCCGCGATTTACGATGACGCAGTTCACTCCGCCCACGGCAGTGATCAAGAATCCTGATCCCAAACTCCCGATGGAACCTACGCTATTGGGTCCCCCGGAGTTGAAGATTGCCAATCCCGCTCTTTCCAATTTTGGCGATCCGCTGGCCGCTTCGGTCACCATGTCCAATGGACCGGGTGGCGGCGGTGGCATTGGCACGGGTGAAGGCGGAGGCATAGGCAGCGGCAGTGGCGGAGGCTTGGGTCCCGGTGAAGGCGGCGGAACTGGCGGCGGCGTATTCCGCGCCGGCGTGAATGGCGTTGGCTCACCTACCTGCTTCTACATGCCGAATCCGCCTTATTCGGAAGAGGCGCGCAAGGCCAAGTATTCCGGTGTGGTGCTCGTAGAAGCCGTAATCACGGTTGATGGACAAGTGACGCATCCGCGGGTAATTCGCAGCCCCGGCTTGGGCTTGGATGACACCACGGTGCAGACCATGCGCACCTGGCGGTGCAAGGCGGCGACCGGGCCGGCCGGGAAGCCGGTACCCACGCTGGTCTCGTTTGAAGTCAACTTCCGACTGTACTAAAACACCGACAACAGATTTTCCCCTCCGAAACAATCCGCGCCGGGCAACCTAAATTGGCAAAGTGAATTCACAATAAGTGAGTCTTCCTCCGCATTGGTTGATCCTTCCGGAGGAGTTGGGGTGCGGGGGATAACGGAGGTCCCTGTGCTCAGCCCACTGTACAATTCATCCAGGCCGGAATCGTGGTTTCGCCGCGTTGCGGGAAACCTGCAGGAACTCGGAACGCGAAAGACAACCGTCGCCGCTCCGTTGACTCCCGGGCCTCTCCATTTCTATCCGATTGACCTCTCCGCACACACAGGGAACGCACAGGCCTTATCCGCGGTTTTCCATGTGGCCTTGTGCTGTCTGGCGTTGACGCTTCTGGCCTCGACTCCCGCGGGGAAGCGATTCGTGCACCAGATCGAACTCGGGCAGGTACGAGAGTTGTTGCCGTATTTCCCTCCGGTTGACACGAGCGCCACGGGACAACCCAACTTGGGCCGCGAGGGAGGCGGGGGCGAGAATGATCCGAGGCCGGCGCGCCGCGGGAATCTGGCGCCGGGATCGTCCATGCCACTTGCGCCGCCACGCCTCGTAGAGAATCACGACTCGCAATTGCCCGCTCCTCCCGCCGTATTCGACCCGAACGCCCCCACGGATGTTCCGACAGTGACGAATTTGGGCCTTCCTTGGATGGACTCCGACTCGCATTCCGCCGGCCCCGGCTCGCACCACGGATTCGGTTCGGGCAAGAATGGAGGTATGGGCGATGGAGACGGAGATGGCGCCGGCGAAGGAGAGGATGGAGGTCCCTACGCCAATGTCGTTTCCCAAGCCATGTGCAGTTACTGTCCCAATCCGGAGTACACGGAGGAGGCCAGGAAGGGGAAGCTTCAAGGTGGCGTCACAGTGCAGGTGTTGATAGGAGCCGACGGCACCGCCAAGAGAATACGCATCGTGAAGGGATTGGGGATGGGGCTCGACGAGCGCACCATCGAGACTATTCGGCGTTGGCGCTTTGTTCCGGCGCGCGACGCCCACCACCATGGCGTGCCCGTGTGGGTGACGATTGTGACCGACTTCCACCTGTTCTAGGCCCGACATCCCCCCATCGCAGCCACCCCAAACGGTGGCACTTAGGTATTGCCAAGAGAGTTTGACGTTCGCCGGATACCTGCCTCTGCTAGGATGAAGCCCATGCGAACGAAATGGCGCCTCCTTCCATTGTTTTGCTCTTTGCTCGTCTTTACGCAGATTTGCCGCGCGCAGAGTGCCACGGGAACACTCGATGTAACGGTGCACATTACCCCCACGGGAGCGCGTCCCGAGCCAGTGCGTCAGTTTACGTTATATGTCCTGACGAAAAGCTACGCCGATATCATCAAGGAAGTCGAAGGGACCGATGTTTTGCCGGCGCGCGAGGAATTCATCGACAATCTGAAATGCACGCCGCAACTCAAGAAATGGCTCAAGGCGCACGACGAGATGGACCTGACCATGCCCGATTTCGACAAACTGGTCACCCCCATCGAGATCATGGAGGTGCCGGAGTTCCTGGCGGCTTATCAAAGGTCGAACAGCGGCGGTGTCACCACGGGGATGCCCATCCCAAGATTCCGGGAAGTGGACCGCGAAGCCAATCCAGATAAGTATGACAAGCAAAAGCAGGAGTACGTGAAAGCGCTGAAGAAGTTCATCGAGACGCATCCCGCTACGGTTTCGGGCATGGAATTGGAGCTCGCAGGCGTGAATCCCAAATATCAGTGGGACAAGCTCCATGCGGACCACAAAAAGAAGATTGCGCAGCTTGCTCCGGATACTGCGCAGACAAAATATCTCGCGGCCAAAGCAGATACGGACATGGACGGGCGTGTCACGGTCTCCGGGCTGGCCCCCGGAATGTACTGGGTAAGCTCGCTGAGCATGGACGCCGCCTCTGGGGATCGCCGCCTGAACTGGGACGTGGCCGCAAAGGTGCAAGCAGCGCAGACCACGCGGGTCGATCTGACCAACGTCAACGGCATTGATGCGTTTAGTTCCCAGCGCTGATAGGGCACCAAGCGGAATTAAGCTATCCTCTTCCCATGGGCACGCCGCTCCTGTGGTTTGCGTTCAACCTCTTCGTCCTCATCGCCATCGCCCTCGATCTGGGAGTTTTTCACAGAAAAGCTCATAAGGTCGGAATCCGCGAAGCGGCCCTTTGGAGCTTCGTGTGGGTCGGGCTGGCAGTGAGCTTTGGCTATTTCGTGTGGCACTGGTACGGCGCGCAGCGCGGTCTGGAATATTTCACCGGCTATGTCATCGAGAAAGCACTCAGTGTAGACAACCTCTTCGTGTTCCTGGTGATTTTCCGCGCGTTCCAGGTGGATGAGCGTGTACAACACCGCGTGCTGGAGTGGGGCATCATCGGCGCGCTGGTGATGCGTGGAATCATGATCGCAACGGGAGCGGCGCTGGTGTTGCGGTTCAGCTGGATCTTGCAGCTCTTCGGCATTTTTCTGGTCTATACCGGGCTGCGCATGCTGGTAAAACGGGACAAAGCCGTGCACTACGAGCGTAACCCCATTTTTCGTTTCGCCAGTTCGCACCTGCGCGTAACTAAGGATTATCGCGGCGGCAATTTCTTCGTGCGTGAAGACACAAAGCTTTTCGCCACGCCGCTGGTTCTTGTACTCCTGATTGTGGAGATAACGGATGTCACCCTCGCCGCTGACTCCATCCCCGCCATCTTCGGCATCACGCGCGACGCCTTCATTATCTATTCGTCGAATGTGTTTGCTATTTTGGGCCTGCGCGCGTTTTATTTTCTGCTCGCGGACATTCTGGACTATTTCCGCTATCTGAGCATCGGACTGGGGTTGGTGCTGCTGTTTATTGGCGTGAAGATGGTGCTGGACCCCTGGTGGCACATTTCCGTGAAACTCTCGCTCGCCGTGGTGGCGGGGGTGCTGTTGGCAACGATGCTGATTTCGCTTTTGGCAGGCCCCAAAAAACAGGGCACGCCAGCGCAACCTTAAATGATGCGCCGCGTCCGGCTGAGGTAAAATACGGGAATGATGATGAATGAAGCTTTTTTGCGGGCCATTGCAGGAATGACCTCGGCGGAATCCGAGGTGCGCGTTGCGTCCGCCACGGAGATTTACCGCACGGGGCGCGCGTTGGCCGACCATGCGGCGTTTCCCTGGTGGGACAATGAGGAACTCTACAAACTGCTCGAAGGAGCCAATCCGCACGTGACCGTGGGCCTGGCGGTGCAACCCGACCGCTTTGAGAAGATTCGCGAGGCCAGCGGCTCGCCGCGGCTCGCGGAGATTCCCCCGGATCAGGATGCCCAGGAATTTGAAATACATCTGCCGGGCGGACTCACGATGGATATTTTAACCACACGCGACGCCGCGGGCAGCGGCGCAATCGCCAAATACTTGGAGAAATTCGGCGAAGGCATTCAGCAGATCGAATATCGTTGCGCAAACGTGGATCGCGCCACGGAAATTCTGCGCGATAAATTCGGCATTACCCCGGTTTATCCGGCCACGCGCACGGGAGCGGATGGCACGCGCATCAATTTCTTCCTGGTGAGCGCTCCCAGCGCCAACAAGGTTTTGATCGAACTCTACGAGCCAGCCCCGCGGATCGATTGATGGGACTTTCTCGATAGACCTTATCTTGATGCCATTCAAACGGCGCAGCACCCTGTAATCTTGAGGGGCGCGCTGTTTGCGACCCGAAAGATCTCAACTTAAACATCGCGCAAAATTTTGACTTGAGGTCCTTCGGCGATCCTCATCGGATCGCCTCAGGATGACAGCGTCTATCTAAACTGAGACTACGGATGAATTGAAGTTCGCAGGAAATCCGGTCTAGGGTTTCAGCAACTCGGGCGAGGCGCTGAGAATCTGCCAGGCGCGGAAGAGTTCGCCAACGCTCCATGCTTGAGCTATGCATCCCGCGGCTGGAAAGGGCGAATCGCCGCCAAAGATTTCCGCAATGGTGCCCAAGCCGGAGGAATAAATGGTTTGGCCCAAGGGTTCGAGGAAGCTCTGGGCTGCGGCGCGGTCTTTGTATACACGATAGTGCGCCAGCGCAAACGGCCCGAGCAGCCAGCCCCACACCGTTCCCCGATGATAAGCGGAATCGCGCTCCCGGAGACTGCCCGCATACTTGCCCTTGTAGGCTGGCTCGGAAGGCGCGAGGCTGCGCAAGCCGTGCGACGTGACCAAATGCCTGGCCACGGCGTCTACGACCGATTTCTGCTGCCATTCGGTAAGCGGGCTCACGGGTAGCGAGACGCTGAGAATCTGGTTAAGCCGCAACGAGGCGTCGTTTCCCCTGCTCGGCTCATCAATAACGTCGAAGCAGCAATCGCGCTCGGGATTCCAGAATTTCTGGAAGTTCCGCGTGGCCTTCTCCGCGAGCTTTTCATAGCCCTCGCCCGGCCGCACCAGCAGTCGCGCAAAGTCCGCCATTGTGTGCAGCGCGTTGATCCACAGGGCATTGATTTCCACGGGCTTGCCAATGCGCGGAGTCACCACCCAGTCTCCGATTTTCGCATCCATCCAGGTAAGCTGCACTTCCGGACTGCCCGCAAATATCAGGGCGTCCGCGGGATCAACCTTGATGTTGTAGCGCGTGCCGCGCACGTGCGCGTCCACAATCTCGACGAGCACGGGAAAGAGCTCTTGGACCAGTCCCATGTCCTGCGTCGCGGCATAATACTGGCGCACCGCCTCGAAATACCACAAGGCGGCATCCACGGTGTTGTACTGCGGCGGGTCGCCGGAATCCGGGAAATTGTTTGGCAACATTCCTGTATCCACATACCGTGAAAAGGACAGCAGGATTTTTCGCGCGATTTCCGGGCGTCCAAGAGGGAAGGTTAATCCCGGCAGCGCGATCATGGTGTCGCGCCCCCAATCGCCAAACCAGTGGTAGCCGGCGATGAGGCTCAAGCCCTCCGGGTCCTCCGGCAGAGCGCGGCGAACCACAAATTGGTCCGCGGCGAGAACCAGTTGCCACAACCACCCGGGTTCCTCTTCGGCGGGCGAGGAGCACACTTTGTTGTGTTGCTCCTGCCAGGCCTTGAACAATTTCCATTCGTGGTTGGACTGTGCGGCGCGCGCTTCCATCCCGTCCAGCGAAGTGGCCTCCTCCGTAGTGAAAACAAGGGTGACGCTTTCCTCGACGCCCAGCCGGAAATGATATTGCGCCGCAAACAAACGGTCTTCGCGATCGTTGAGTCCACGTTCTTTTTCGGCAGGCAGGAAATAGTCGCGGTACCACTCATGGCGCGGCTGAACGGACGCACCGGCGCTTTTCAAGTAGAACGGGGTGGCTCCATCGAAGGCGCGGATTCTTAGACCGTTCTCGACGGGTTCGACGCTCATGCGCCAATCCCCGGCCTGCGTCGTGGCGTGAAAATCGCGGTAGTTCACCAGCACCTTGGCGTCAACCTCCACGGGTCCGTTGCCGCGTACCAGTGTGTATTGCACGCAGGTGGTGTTCTCTCCCTGCTTCATCCACACGCGCTTTTCGAGCAAAGCGTCCGCAAGGGCGTAGCGCCACACGGGCTTACTGCCTTCAAGGAAAAAACTTTCGATCTGGAGGTAACCGCTCGGGGAAACAAAACCACTGCTCCAGCGATTGGTCGCGAGCGGAAAGCTGCTTTCGAGGTAGCGCACGCTTTCGTCAAGTCCGGCAACCAGTAGCGTGCGTCCCACGGGCGGTTGCAGCGCCGCGATCAAGAGGCCGTGGTATCGTCGGGTTGCCGTGCCCGCGACGGTTCCCGAAGCGAATCCGCCCAGGCCGTTGGTGACCAGCCACTCGCGCGCTTCCGCGGCATCCAGTTCTCCGCACACTTCCCTGCCGAACTGCACTTCCGCGAGGGGCGACACGCGTTATTCTCCGCTCTGTTCGAGCAGCTTGGCGACCAGGCCGGTCCAGCCAGTCTGGTGGCTGGCGCCGATGCCTGCGCCATTGTCTCCGTGAAAATACTCGTAGAAAAGAACCAGGTCGCGCCAGTGTGGATCCTTGTTAAACAAATCGGCCGAACCGGCGAAGGGCCGGCGTCCATCCTTTCCGGGGAGGAAAATGTGCGTCAAGCGGCGAGAAATCTCCGCGGCCACTTGCCAAAGATCCGATTCCCGGCGGGAATGCGTGGGACACTCGATCTTGAAATCCTCGCCATAATAGTGGTGGTATTTCTGCAGCGACTCGATCAGCAAATAGTTCATCGGAAACCACACCGGTCCACGCCAATTGGAATTGCCCCCGAAAATCCCGGTGCTCGATTCCGCGGGCTCGTAATCCACGCGGCTGATGTGATCGTTCACTTGCACCTCATAGGGATGCTCCAGGTGATAGCGGGACAATGCCCGCACGCCATAGGGTGAAAGGAATTCAGTTTCATCCAGCATCCGCCACAGCACGCGTTTCAGTTGCTTGCGGTTCACCAAGGAAAGCAGCCGGCGCACGCCTCGCGCCGAGCGCTGCGTCATCTCGATGTGTTCCGGCACATCGGGATGATGATCGATGAACCATTGCATGCGGCGCTTGAAGCCCGGGAGGCGATCGACGATCTCCGGCTCAAGGGTTTCCACGGCGAACAAGGGTATGAGCCCGACCATGGACCTGATTTTCAGGAAATGCTCATCGCCATTCGGCAAGTGCAGCAAATCGTAGTAAAAGCCATCCTCCGCATCCCAGAGCGAGCGCCTGTCGCAGCCGATAACGTTCATCGCGTGGGCGATATGCACGAAATGCTCGAAGAACTTGCTGGCCACGTCCTCGTAGGCCTGGTCATCCTTCGCCAGCTCCAGTGCGATCGCCAGCATGTTCAGGCAATACATCCCCATCCAGCTGGTGCCATCGGACTGTTCCAGATGCCCGCCGGTGGGAAGCGGGGCCGAGCGATCAAATACTCCGATGTTATCCAGACCCAGGAAACCGCCTTGAAAGATGTTGCGTCCGTCAGGATCTTTGCGGTTCACCCACCACGTAAAATTCAGCAACAGCTTGTGGAAGATTTTCTCCAGGAAGCCTCTGTCAGCCACGCCGCGGACGCGCCGCTCGATTTTGTAAACGCGCCAGGCCGCCCAAGCGTGCACCGGGGGATTCACGTCGCCAAAGGCCCACTCATAGGCAGGCAGTTGACCATTCGGGTGCATGTACCACTCGCGAAGCAGCAGGATCAGTTGTTCTTTGGCGTAGTCCGGATCAACCAGTGCCAGAGGAATAGTGTGGAATGCCAGATCCCAGGCCGCGTACCACGGATACTCCCACTTGTCCGGCATGGAAATGACGTCATCGTTGTACAGGTGAGTCCATTCTCTATTACGGCCTTCCCAGCGTTCTTCCGGCGGAGCAGGCCCGGCGGGGTCGCCATCCAACCAGGTGTGTACGTCGTAGTGATAAAACTGCTTGGACCACAGCATGCCCGCGTAGGCCTGCCGCATTACCAGGTGGGCATCACCGGAGAGTTCCTTTGCCAGGCGGGAACTGTAAAACTCATCAGCCTCTTTCTGGCGCTGCACAAAAAGAGCGTCGAAGCCTTTGGCAAAATCATTCGTGCCAGGGACGCCCTCCGCGCGTTCCTGATGGGCGGGAGACGTGATCGTTCCCACCATGGGCGAATCGGCATCCATGCCGCCAAGTGGATCGATATCCGTTAGGCGGAGTTTGAGCGTGGCCGAATCCCCCGGTCCTAATTGCAGGGGATAATGCGCCGCCATCTTGTTGCCGGCGCGTTCCGGGTTAACCGCTGCTTTGTTTCCATGAATCAGCCATTCGTGAAAAGCGTCTTTCACATAGGGAGTACGGCTGCGATAGTTGAAAATCCGGGCGTAATTGGTTTCGTTTTCGGTGAATAGGAGTTCCGGCTGCCCCGCGCACAGCAGCCAGCGCTTGCCATACTCCCAATGCTGCAATTCCGCGCAAACCGCTCCCGGTGTGTCCGGAGCGTTCCGGACAATGGGACGCCGTAAATCCTTGCCCCAGGACCAAGTATTTCGGAACCACAGCGTTGGCAGGAGATGCAGTACCGCCAATTCCGGTCCTCGATTGATCGCCGTTATTTTTATCAGGATATCTTCGACGTCACCCTTCGCGTATTCCACGAACACATCAAAATAGCGGTTTCCTTCAAACACGCCGGTGTCCAGCAACTCAAACTCCGGTGCGCTTCGTCCTCGCCGCTGATTTTCCTCCAGCAATCGAGCGTAGGGAAACTCTGCCTGGGGATATTTGTAGAGCATGCGCATGTAACTGTGCGTGGGAGTGGAATCGAGATAGAAGTAGTATTCCTTCACATCCTCGCCATGATTTCCCTGGTTGCCAGTCAACCCGAACAGGCGTTCTTTCAGGATCGGGTCGCGGCCATTCCAGAGAGCCAAAGCGAAACAGATCATCTGGTGGCGGTCGGAGAGTCCACCGATGCCGTCTTCTCCCCAGCGATAGGCGCGGGCGTGGGTGTGTTCAAAGGGGAAGGACTCCCAGGCGGCGCCGTCCTTGCTGTAGTCCTCTCGGACCGTACCCCATTGACGTTCGGCGAGATAGGGCCCCCAGCGCTTCCAATGTTTCTTACGCTGCCGGGATTCCTCCAGGCGGTGATCCTCGATGGTCAGAAGTCTGGGCATAACAATGGATTCCTCAAGAACAAGCCGGCCCCCATGGTCGCATCTTTCGCAATGATTCTGGGAGACGGGCGGCGGGGGGTTGTCGGTTCAAGCAAGACCTTCCCCCCGTCAGTCCATAAATTATGGTTCCAACGAAAGTGGAGAACATAGTGAAGAATGCGAACTCAACTGGATTCCTGGCAGAAGGAATGCACTGGGATCCCATCACTCGCCGTAGGGGACCCAGACATTCTTCACCTGATAGGCATGCTCGAGATACCAGCGGCCTTCGCCCTGCCCGCGGCTGAAAAAGTTCAACTCGCGGCCTTCATTGGTCCAGACCTGCTTCAAGTTTCCGACGGAAAGCGCTTTCGCGGCCGCACACATCTCCGCGTCTCCGTAACACCAGATAGCGTCCAGGTCATCGTGTTCCGCCATGACCCTTAACAACTCCGCGGTGCGTCCGCTCACCAGATTCACCGCGCCGGCTGGCAGATCGCTGGTTTCAAACACCTGGTACAAATCTCCCGCGATCAGAGGATAAGATTCCGACGGCACGGCAACCACAGTGTTTCCCGCGCCGAGCAGCGGCAGCACCAGCGAGAAAAATCCCAGCAAGGGCACATTGGCCGGACAGATCACACCCACCGTGCCCAGCGGCTCATTCATGGCGATAGCAATGTTGCGAAACGGAGGGTTGTGCACCGCGCCCTCGAACTTATCCGTCCACGCCGCGTAGGCGAACAAACGCTCGACACTGAGGCGCACTTCATCCGCGGCCTGCTTCTTGCCTACTGCTGCGGCAAGCCGGCCGGTAATTTCTTTCCCGCGCTGCGAAAGATTTTCCGCGAGATAATAGAGCACTTGCGCGCGGTTGTGTGCCGTCGTTTTTCCCCACGTTTCTGCTTTGCGCGCCGCCTCCACGGCGTTGCGAATGTCCTTGCGATTGCCCAGCGGCGATTCCCCCAGCAACTCACCCTTCTTGCCGCGAACCTCCACCGCGTAGCCCGAATCCGGCCGCACTTGCTTGCCGCCAATAAACAGTTTCACCGTGCGGTCGATCGTTGGATTAGCCACCTCGGTTTTGCCGCCCTTTGCCGCCGCTTTCGCGCGAATCGCCGGCGCCTTGCGAAACCACTCCGGCTCGATGTACTCGAGCAGCCCTTCCCTGCCACCTTCGCGGCCATAGCCGCTTTCCCGGTAGCCGCCGAAGCCGCAAGCCGCGTCGAACAAATTCGTGCTGTTCACCCACACCACGCCGGCCTTGAGTTGCGCGGCAACGTGCAGGGCCACGTTTACGCTTTCGCTCCAAACACTCGCGGCAAGTCCATAGACCGTATTGTTGGCCAATTCCACGGCTTCGCGCGGCGTGCGAAATGTCATCGCCGCGAGCACCGGCCCGAAGATCTCCTGTTGGGCCACGATGGATGTGGGATGAACGTTGCTGAGGAGCGTCGGTTTGTAATACAGGCCGCGCGAAGGCATAACCACTTCCGGCTGCCAGCACGTGGCGCCTTCCGCCACGCCTTGCTTCACCAGACGATCAATACGATCTAATTGCACGCGCGCCACGATTGCGCCGATGTCAATGGCTTTGTCCAGGGGCGCTCCCACGCGCAGCGTGCTCATCCGGGCCTGCAATTTTCGCGTGAGCTTTTCCGCGATGCTCTCCTGCATCAGCAGCCGCGAGCCCGCGCAGCACACCTGCCCTTGATTGAGCCAGATGCCGTCCACCAAGCCTTCCACGGCGCTGTCCAGATCGGCGTCTTCAAAAATGATGAAGGGCGACTTCCCTCCCAGCTCCAACGACAAGCGTTTGTGCGAATTGGCTGTCGCTTTGCGAATCGCCCGGCCCACTTCCGTCGACCCCGTGAAGGCAATCTTGTTTACGTCGGGATGATTCACCAGCGCTTCGCCCGTTTGGCCATCTCCGGTGACGATGTTCACTACTCCGGGAGGCAGGCCGGTTTCCGTGCAGATTTCCGCGAAGGCCAGCGCTGTCAGCGGAGTGTACTCGGCCGGTTTCAATACCACGGTGTTGCCGGTCGCCAGCGCCGGCGCAATTTTCCACGCCAGCATCAGCAGGGGAAAATTCCAGGGAATAATCTGGCCGATCACACCACAGGGTTTGTAGCCCGGCAACTCCTCTTCCCAAAGCTGCGCCCAACCGGCGTGATAATAAAAATGCCGCGCCACCAGGGGAATATCGATGTCGCGGCTCTCGCGAATGGGTTTGCCGTTGTCGATGGTTTCGAGCACTGCCAGGTGCCGCGCGTGTTTTTGCACATGACGCGCCAACGCGTAGAGATAGCGCGCCCGCTCGTGTCCGGAGATCTTTTGCCAGCCCGGCAAGGCTTTGCGCGCCGCTTTCACGGCGGCATCAATGTCCGCCGCGCTGCCTTGTGCTACATCGGCGATCTTTTCCCCTGTGGAGGGGTCGGTGGTCTCGAAATAGCTACCCTCGACTGGAACTTTCCAGGCTCCGCCGATGAAATGGCCAAAACGCCGGTGATGCCGGTCGAGCCACTGCACGGATTCCCTGGCATCTTCCGGCGCCGGCCCATATTCCATCGTCTTGAATTTCTCAATCACGCTCATTTCTTCTCTGTGCTTTCCGTTGTTGACTCTTGACGCGAGTGCGCTGGCGCGGCTCAGGCCTTTTTCGCCAGCCTCTCACGCATTGTTTCGAGCCGCTTCAGTATGAATTTCAGCCGCTCGCGGCCCCACTTCGTATTCGTAATCACCTTCTCGATATCCAGGAACGCTTCGGGATCGCCAAGTTTTTCCCGGAGTTCCTTCAGGAACGGGTGCACCTTCCCAAACAACACGAACATCTCCGCGCTGAACGCGGGCCGCAGGAACAATTCTTCACTGACCGCCCCTTGCAGCACCAGCGAAGCGGCGATTCCCCAATAACCTCCCACCTGGCGCAGCCAGTTGTTTTCTTGCGTGCCCATGGCCCAGGCCACCTTTAGGAAATCGTCGGCGTTGGCTGGCCAGAACTCTGTCACCCACCAGTTGCGCGCCTTTCGCATTTCGGGCTCGCGCCGCAGGTCATAAAGCTGCAGTATTACTTGCGCATCTCTAGCACTAGGTTTGCTTGGCATTGCTCCTCCATTATCCAGGAAATTGCGTTTGGTCCGGTTCTTTCCTTGTCACGCCATCGGGTGGCGATATTCCGCCGAGTATCTCCCGGTCGCATGAAATTCCAGTTGCCGCTCAATATCCCCCAGCATCCCGCTGGCGCCCATACGGAACATGTGCGAGTCCAGCCAGGAATTGCCCAACTCCTCTTTCATAAGTGTGAGCCACTCTACCGATTGTTTCGCCGTGCGAATTCCGCCGGCGGGCTTGAATCCTACCGCCATGCCGGTTTCTTCCGCGTATTCGCGAATGGCCCTGATCATCACCAATCCGACGGGCAGGGTGGCATTCACGCTTTCCTTGCCTGTCGAGGTTTTGATGAAGTCCGCGCCCGCCATCATCACCACCAGGCTGGCACGCGCGACATTGCGCAAAGTCAGCAGATCACCCGTTCCGAGGATCACCTTGAGATGCGCCGGCCCGCACGCATCCTTGAACGCGACAATTTCGTCATACAGCTTCTGCCATTCACCGCCGAAAACATGCGCGCGCGTAATGACCACATCGATCTCATCGGCTCCGGACTCGACCGACCGGCGAATTTCGTTAATGCGCTCCTCCAGCGGGGAAAGCCCTGCCGGAAATCCTGTGGATACCGCCGCCACGGGAATTTTCGATCCTTCCAGCGCGTGCTTCGCTGTCTCGACGAAATGGTGGTACACGCAGACGGCGCCGACGTGAATGTTAAGTGATTCGATCCCCAGTTTCTCTGCGATTTCCCGCTGGACCGGCTGCCGCGCCTTGGCGCAAAGACGCCGGACGCGTTCGTCGGTGTCGTCGCCACTCAGCGTGGTAAGGTCCATGCAGGTGATGGCGCGGAGCATCCAGGCGATTTGCCAGTCCTTCTTTACGGTGCGGCGCGTCACCAGGGTGGCCGCGCGGCGCTCTACCGCACTTGTGTTCACGCGCACTTGCTCCAGCCAATCCAGATTTAGCGAAGTCCCGCGGTTCGGCGTCAGCGGGCGTCCGTTCACGGTGGCAATCGCATTCTGCGCGGGGCCGGTGTCGAGCGGGTTTCCCCGGCGGTCCCTGATATCGAGGCGCATCAGCTTATCTTCGCTCATCCTTCCTCTCATCCATACTCGGCTATGTCATTCACGCCAACTCGAGGTGGCGGGGTTGAAAAGACAGTGCGAACGCTTCGCGTTAACCTATCCTGAGCCAGTTGTAGGCGGATTTTACACCCAATTGGCCCTGACTGACGTTGACTGCGAGTGTGCTTCAGGGGCTAAAGCCCGGAGCTTGAAAATTCTCTACGCCGGGGCTCCCGACCGGGTCGGGACAGGCGCCGCCCCGGCCTCCTCAAGAAAAAGAAACGAACCCCACGGGATACGATATTAATTGCCCGCCGGGTTTTTGGCGCCGGGCGTGGGCCGTGTCAGCAGCTCGACATATTCCTTGTAGAATTTCTGCTTATCCAGGTCGTCCTGCACATCCACAAGGGCTTCACCCATTCCCGGCTGGAGTCCCGGCGCCCATGCCAGCGTGTTCCCGTATCCCGCGCCGTGATCCACGTCCACATCAATGTAGAGTTTTTTCCACTTTGTGATGATGGAAGGATCGAGCCAGGCTACCGCCGCCAGTTCATCCCACAAATAATTGGCTTCGGCGTATTTGGCCACATATTGCGCGGCAGGCGTGTTGCTCATGCGCACCTGCTCGATTAAGTCTTTTTCCATGCGTGTCTTCACGGAAATGTCCACGGTCGTGAGCGCGATCCGCGGCCAAGGCGCGTGCAGCACGGCGTGCGAAGCTTCCGGGTCCATCCAGAAATTAAACTCGCGGGTTGGTGTCACGGAAAACTCAGGGTCGTCGGTTTGCGGATTGATGCTCCCAGCCATAAGGATCAGCTCTTTGCTCAACTCGGGGAATTTCGGATCGAGCGCAATGGCCGTGGCCAGATCAGTCATGGGACCGGCCGCATAGATCGTCACCTCGTGCGGGTATTGCTTCACCATGCGCACCAGGAAATGAGCGGCATCCTCCTTGGCCGCCTGAATCGCGGGCTTTCCTTCAGGCATCGCCGGAATGTCGTAGGGGCCATGCACCGGATAGCCTTTGGCGAAATTCCAGGCGCCTTGATACACGATCTTTCCGTGCAGCGTTTCCCACTTGGCGATGTATTCCCTGCTGTTCACCAAGGGGAAGACAGCACCCGGCACAACCGGGAGGTCCGTGCGGCCGATGATCTCCATCAGGCGTAAAGTGTGGAGCACTTCTTCATCGCGCCAGGCGTCCCCGGTGAGCACGGTGATTCCCAGCACATCGGTTTCGGGCGAGTTGATGAGGGAGAGGATCGCCTGCATGTCCGTGCCGCCTGGCCCGGCGGCATCCTGATCGATGATGACCTTGCGGCGAGTCTGCGCGGATGTGCTCGGCGCTGAAATGGCCAATAAGCAAAGTAAGCCAAGGAGCCAGCGGAAGTACGAGCGATTTGCAGTCATTGAAGTTATCCCAGACGCGTCTATGCGGTTCGACAGAAAGTCGCCGGCACAAGGACAAAGCGATCGGCCGGCTCTGCGCAGCGATTGAACTCAACAGCACACCGAGGAAGAATATTACATTGTCATTCCGAGCGAAGCGAGGAATCTCTCTATGTTAGAAATCCAAGAGAAGAGGGATTCCTCACTCCGTAGACTCCGTTCGGAATGACGACGTCGGGCTTTTTCGACACTCCGCAGACTACGTTCGGAATGACGGAATGGTGCTTTTTCCGCAAGCTGTCTAGCCGTGAAGAAGGCTAGAAGGTCAGCTTGAGCCCGAATTGCAGAACGCGCGGGTTGTTGACGGTGGAAGAAACCGCGCCAAAACCCGAGCCGGAAGCGATGTCCGCATACCCCGATCCCGGAACAGGGAGAGCGAATTGGGGATGATTGAACAGGTTGAAGAACTCCACCCGGAAATTCAGACCAACGTGCTCCCAGGGAAGAATGAACTGCTTGATGGCGGAGAAGTCTGAGTTGACGAAACCCGGACCGTTAACCGGGGTTCGCGAGGCATTGCCGAGTTCGCCGGCGGCTGGGAAGGCAAAGGCACAAGGATTGAACCAATTATCAACCGTATGCACTTGCGCGGGACATTTGGTACTGCCTCCCATGGGCCCTCCCTTATTGGGATCGCCAACCAGGTCCGGACGGTTGAAGCTGTTTCCATTATTCTGGAAGTTTACGCCAGTGGCGTTAAAGCTGTTGACGACGAACACGGGAAATCCCGAGGTGACTTTCTCAATGAGGGTGAACTGCCAGTTCCCGAGGATCGCATTGGCGGGACCGCTCCAGTCGTGGCCGAAATGCTTCCCTTTGCCGAAGGGCAGGTCGTAGATGATGCTGGCGGTAAAATTGTTGTTCAGGTTGATCTGGGAAAGAGCCCAATCGAGTTTCTGCCAGCCGCGCAGCGGATAGTAGGTAGCTCCAATGGAACTCCCCAAGCCGTCGGTGAGGCCGTTATCGTAGGTGCGGGAGTAGGTGTAGCTGACTAGGGCGTAGACGCCGTAATGGGAGCCCTTCGTCTCCGCCTTAATCTGCAAACCGTTGTAGTGAGCATTGCCCTCATCGGTGGCATTGGCAATGGTGGAAAACTGGAATGCTGTATTGTTATACGGCTCCGGAACAAACGTTCCACCCGGCCCGCATCCCCGCGTATATCCGGCGGTGCCACAAGCCAGGGGAGTACTGACGTTCAGGTTATTTCCATAGAACAGGATGTGGTCGCTGCGCGACCCTGCATAACCAGCGGTGAGAACAATCTGCCCAGGCAACTGGCGCTCGACGTTAATGTTGAACTGCTGAACCGTGCCGAGCTTGAAATTGGGGTTCTGGTAGATAACGGTGCCCGTGAAACTGTCCGGCTGTGGCGGCGTGTTAAAGGTCGCGAAACCATCGGACAGGCTGATCGTCGAACCAAATGGTAGTGGTACTCCATAGACAGTATGACAAGCAGCCGTGGTGAATGTGCAGGCTCCGCCGAAGGCAAAGGCATCAGATTCCGCGTAGTAGGGCGGGTTCTGCCACAAGCCTTGCGCGCCCTGGTTCCAGGAAGAATCATGATAGATGGCGTAACCGGCACGAATCGCGGTGTTGTCCTTGCCAAATGGCTTCCAAGCCAGCCCAATGCGAGGCTCGACTGCCCTCTTGTCCAATTGGACGCCCGCCCACTTATCCGCGCCTTGGCCGGAAATCAGGAAGTTCAATGTGGGATACACGAGGTTGGCCTGGCGGTTGGCTACTTCGGAGGTTGGGGTCGTGAAATTCCAGGCGAAGCCCAGATTCAGCGTGAGGCTGCTGGTGATCCGCCAATCGTCCTGCACAAACGGGCGGAAGATCTTCCAACGGCGGCCGGTGGTGGTGCCGCCGAAAGTTTGATCGTGAATGGCAAGACTGGGTAAGCCGAGCAAGAAGTCCGACACGGGATTGTTGGTCCAGAGGCCGGTTATGATCCAATATCCATCCTGGAAACCTTCCGTCTGCACGTTCATCTGATTGGCGCGGATGCCCATGCCCACCTTGATGTCGTGCTTTCCGCGAATCAGGTCCAGCGTGTCGTTGATGGAATAGACGTTGGTGCCGCCGATGAATGGCGCGAAGCCGCGGTCGCCGAGAGACCAGTAGCCACCGCTAAACTGCGTGGAAGTCAATCCGCAACTGATAAAGGGCGCGACACAATCGTTGCTGGCGTTGCAGTTTAGATTTGCGCCGGGAATCTGGAATATTTGGGATTGGCAACTCCTATTACCCTGCGATGTGATGTAGTCAAATATGCGGTTGTATCCGCCGCTGACCTGGTTAACGGTTGTGGGCGAAAAAATGTGCGTCTCGGAGAGGGCAATGTTCCTGCCGTGGTTGATGATTCCTTGAGAGCTGCCGAAGGGATTGGCCTCCGCAAAACTCGGCGGGTTGGCGCCGCCGGGAACCGCGGAGAAGGCCTGGTCGTAGCTGAAGCGGGCAAACACGCTGTCGGAGACGGTGAAGTTGTGATCCAGGCGGATGTCAAATTTCGTTTCGTTCAGCTCTCGAATGGGCTCATTGACGAAGTTGTAGGCACCGTTGTTAGCGAGACCCGGGGTAGGAAGCGGGAAAAGATTGATCATCTGCTTGGCGATCGGATTGATCAACCCAGACGGAATCTTGTAGCACATCGTTCCCGGCAACTGACTTCCGTTCGCATTCAGGGTCGTGGGATTGCCATTGGCATCGCATTGGAAATAGATATTCGCGGCGGCGCTCGGGTCGGAAGAGGCGCCTGCGCCATTCAAAGCTCCCATGTTGGGGTTGTAGATAGCGCCTGAGGGGAGGTCCCAGTTATTCGGGTTTTGGGCGTCTCGGGTCGGAGGCCCGATCACATTGCCAAAGGGATCTTTCGAGAAATCACCGGTGCGCTCGTCAACGCTAGGAACCAAGCCTGTAAAAGTAATGCCCTTGCGCTGATACTTTTGTTCGCCATCGACGAAAAAGAAGGTTTTGTTCTTACGAATGGGCCCGCCGATAGAGCCGCCGAACTGATTCAGATTGAACTTTTCCGGCAGGATGGCGAAAAAGCTTTTAGCGTCCAGCGAGGTATTGCGCAGAAATTCAAACAAGGCGCCGTGAAAATCGTTCGAGCCCGATTTCGTGGTCACCAGAACCGTGGGTCCCCCGCGGGTTCCATATTCAGCCGAGTAGTTGTAGGTGAGAACCTTAAACTCCTGGATGGAGTCGATGGAAGAGAGAATCGCAATCCCGCCGGCCGTCAACTCGTTATTGTCATTGCCGTCCAAAAGCCAATCCGTGCTATTGGGGCGGGAACCGCCGACAGAGAGAGAAAACGATCCGCGGGCGGAAACTTCGCTGCTGGGGGCACCGTTAAAAAAGCTGTTGTTATTAGTTTCCTGTGTGGTGCCGGGAGTAAGCGTGGCGAGTTGCACGAAATCGCGCCCGTTCAGGGGAAGCTGCGTCACCTGTTCCGAGGTGATAACCTGCCCGAGAGAGGGATTGGTAGTCTCGACAGCGACGGCGGCGGCGGAAACTTCGATTTGGGAAGAGACAGTGGAGGGCGAGAGGGTGAAATCGACTTCACGGGCCTCGTCAACCTGAAGCCGCAAATCTCTTGTCTCGCCTGGGCGGAAGCCCTGGAATTCCACGCGCACGGTATAGATACCTATCGGGAGCAAGGGGAAAAGGTAGTGGCCCGCATCGTCGGTCTTTGTCTGGCGGGCAACACCGGTGCCCTGCGAAGTGGCCGTGACCGTGGCGCCGGAGATTGCGCCGCCCGAAGTGTCCAGGACTGCCCCGGAAAAATTGCCTGTTGCTTGGCCATGCGAAGCCGGAGAAATACACAGAACGGCAAAACACGCGATCAACGAAATAAACAATCTACCCCTCATAAGCAAGACCCCTTTCGGCACTCCTGTTACTGCAAACGCCCAGACCCATTGCAGGACCACTCCCCTTGATTCGAGACAGAAACAAACTCAAAAATCCATGCGCGTTCACGTTCGTGCAAACCAAGGCATTCGGTTCGAGCTCGGTCACTTGGCGCGGAGCGTCCGTCGTGCCCCCGGCGGCGGAGTGACACGACCCAATAACCCGGAGCGTCCTAGGAAGCATCGGCCGGAGGAATGCTCGAACGCTCTCAGCTAAGTGCTTGAAGATAAACCTGAAGGTACACTCTACAAGACCGGAAAAAGCGGCATGATCCCCCGCTTCCTTGAGTGGTGGATTTTGGGACCAGACGCTGCTCAGAGTGTTCACCCCAATAGAAGAAGAGACGTAGGTTAGTGGTCCGTTTGGGAAAGTGTCAAGTTAAAACTGACGTTCAGGAGATGAATCTTGTGGAAGAAATTTCGAAACGCTCCGGAGAAGAAAATAGTTATGAAAAACGGAAGACGGCCATGAACAGGGTGGCAGATGCCGTCATCGAAAAATGAAATGAGAGTCATTTAATACTCGAATGAGCGCAGCAATCGCTTCGCGCGCTTCTGCAGCCTGTCCTTTTTTGCCGGTTTGCATTACCCTTGACTGAGTTCACGCCGAAACGACACCCGGCGTGTGGGTTGTCCGCAAAACACTACGGTTTTCCGTTGCGAAGTTCCCATTCTGCTTCGAACTCCGCGCGTGTGTGAAAGGATGTCTGCGTGCCGACGCGCGTCGTGGAAAGCGCGGCGTAAAGACTGGCCTTTGTCAGTGCGTCTTTTTCCGGCAGGCCCTCGGCGAGAAAGACAGCAAAGCTGCCGATGAACGCGTCGCCCGCTCCAGTTGTGTCCGTCGGAGTCACGGGAAAGGGCGGCTGAAGTTCGCAGGCCTCCGCGGTGGCCAGGAGCGACCCGCGCGCGCCCAGCGTGAGAATGACGCGGCGGAAGCCCAGATGAAGAAGCGCGGCGGCGCATCTTCTTGCGTCATCGATGGAGTGTACCGGCATACCGGTGATCAACTCGGCTTCGCTTTCATTGGGCACGAAATAATCCGCGCCACCCAGGCTTACCGCATTGATGGGCTGCGCGGGTGCGGGATTGACGATGCAGCGGATGCCATGCTTGCGCGCAAATTGTACAGTGTACGCGACGGTGTCGAGCGGGATTTCAAATTGCAGCACAATCGTATCCACGTTGCGCAGGGCGGCCGCAGCTGCTTCCACGTCGGCTGGCCGCAGCGTGTCGTTCGCGCCTTTCACGACGATGATGCGGTTCTGGCCGTTGGGCTCGACAAAAATTGGCGCAACACCGCTGGAGACTCCGTCAACGATGCGCACGCGTGAAGCATCGATGCCGATCTTCGTGAAATTGTCCACGGTGGCCTGGCCAAACAGATCGTTGCCCACATTGGCGACCATCACCACGTCCGCACCGCAAAGGCGCGCGGCAACAGCCTGATTCGCGCCCTTGCCGCCAAAACCCAGATGGAAACTCTTTCCGAAGAGCGTTTCGCCCGGACGCGGAAACGTGTCACTGAAGGTGGTCAGATCAACATTGGCACTCCCGACGACGGCAATCCGCGGCTTTCGCGACATTCGTTCTCCTGTTGCAGCGACACGCCGAAAAATATACCAGCGGCCGGAAATGAGCAAGCCCACCGGCACTCGTTGTAATGCGCAAATTGGCGGCTTCAGCGTTGTTGGCGCTTGTTGGCAAGCGCGTTGACGCCCATTTCCGCGGATGTTAGGCTCGCACTTCCTTTACATCAACATGCGCGCCGTCGATCTCATCCGAAAGAAACGCGATTCCGGGGAACATTCCCTCGAGGAAATCCAGTTCCTCATTTCCGGCTACACCAAAGGCGACATTCCCGACTACCAGATGGCCGCGTGGCTGATGGCCGCGTGGATTCGCGGCTTGAACCGGGCGGAGCTCGCCGCCCTGACGGAAGTGATGCTGCATTCCGGTGAAGTGGTCAGCCACGCCGACATTCCCGGCAAGAAGGTGGACAAGCATTCCACCGGCGGCGTGGGCGATAAGACCTCCTTGATCCTGGCGCCGATTGTGGCGGCCGGCGGCCTCACGGTCCCGATGATTAGCGGTCGCGGGCTGGGCCACACCGGCGGGACGCTGGACAAGCTGGAAGCGATCCCGGGATTCAATACGGCGCTCACTTTGGAGGAATTTCGGCGCGTGCTGCGCGCGTGCGGCATGGCGCTAATCGGGCAGACGGCGGAAATCGCTCCGGCGGACAAGAAGATTTACGCCCTCCGCGACGTCACTGCCACGGTCGAAAACATCGGCCTCATCTGCGCTTCCATCATGAGCAAGAAACTCGCCGAAGGCATTGACGCGCTCGTCCTGGATGTGAAGACCGGTTCGGGCGCCTTCATGCCCAGTGAAGAAGACGCCGTTCATCTTGCCGAAGTGATGGTGGAAACCGCGCAACGCATGGGCAAGAAGGCCGTTGCGCTGATCACCGATATGGAGCAACCGCTGGGGCGCATGGCAGGCCATTCTCACGAAGTGATCGAATCGATTGATGTGTTGAAAGGAAAAGGCCCGAGCGATTTGCGCGAGCTTAGCCTGGAACTCTCTGCCTGGATGTTCTATCTCGGTGAACGCACGGCCTCCGTCAATGATGGGCGGGCTCTCGCAAAGAAGATGATCACCACCGGGCAAGCGCTGGAGAAATTCCGCCAGGGGATCAAACTTCAAGGCGGGGATGCTCGCGTTGTGGACGACACTTCCCTGCTTCCCCTGGCGCGAAATCGCGCGGACATCCTGAGCCCCAAGCCCGGATACATTCGCGACACGGATTGCCTGCAGTTCGGGATCGCGTTGGCCATGCTAGGTGGCGGCCGCGAAAAGAAGGAAGACGCCATCGACCATGGCGTCGGGCTGGAATTCCACAAGCGCATCGGCGATCGCGTGCTGGCCGGAGAAAAACTGGTCACAATCCATTACAATTCGCAGACGAAACTCGCGGAAGCCACGGAAATGATTGCCTCCAGCTTCGAGATTGGGGACAGCGCTCCAGCTCCCCGCCCGCTGATCCGCAGAATTCTCGGCGGATCATAAGCTTGCTTTTCAGGTCTTTGGGATTCAGCGCATAAGGAGACAGCATGGAAAGATTCGCGGGAGTGCTCGGCATGATGTTCCTGCTTGGCTTGGCCTATCTTTTCAGCACGGCGCGTAAGGCCATCCGGGTAAAAACGGTGCTATGGGGCCTGGGCCTTCAGCTTGTCTTTGGCGTGTTCGTGCTGAAATTTGAAGTGGGCCGCGCCATCTTTCAGTATTTGGGTGACGCCGTAAACAAACTGCTGAGTTTCGCCTTCGCCGGATCCACCTTCGTGTTCGGCGGCCTGGGCATGAAAACTTCCTCGTTCGGTTTCATCTTCGCGTTCCAGGTGCTGCCCGCCATTATTTTCATTGCGGCCGTCTTTGCGTTTCTTTATCACATTGGCGTGATGCAGCTTTTCATTCGCGCCTTTGCCTGGGTGATGACCCGCGTGATGGGGGCCAGCGGCGCGGAATCGTTGGATATCGCCGCCAGCATTTTTATGGGACAGACGGAGGCGCCGCTCACTATACGCCCCTTCCTGAACAAGCTGACGAAATCCGAACTGATGTGCGTGATGACCTGTGGCATGGCCCATGTATCCGGCGGAATCATGGCGGCGTACATCGCTTCCGGCGTCGAAGCAAAGCACCTGCTGACCGCCGTGATCATGACCGCGCCGGGCACGCTGCTGATGGCAAAAATGCTGGTGCCGGAAACGGAACAGGCACTCACCGCTGGGCACGTACAGATGCCGGAGATGGAAAAGGAGGCCAATTTTCTTGGCGCGATATCTCGTGGCACGTCGGACGGCCTGCAATTGGCGATCAACGTCGGCGCCATGTTGATCTCGTTCATCGCGTTGTTGGCGCTCGTGGATTTCTTGATTGGAGGGGCGCACGGCTGGCTGGCAGTCCACCATTTTCCGTGGTTCCCTTCCAGCCTGGGGCAGTTCTTCGGCTGGATTTTTGCGCCGGTCGCATGGCTCATCGGGGTGCCCTGGAAGGATGCGCCGCTGATCGGCTACCTGCTGGGAACGCGCATGACCATCAATGAAGTTGTGGCCTTTGCGAAGCTGGGCCAATTGAGAGGCTCGCTTGATCCTCGGTCCTTTACCATTGCGACCTTCGCGCTTTGCGGCTTTGCCAACTTCAGCTCCATTGGCATCCAGATTGGCGGAATCGGCGCTCTGGCGCCCGAACAGCGCGGGCAGTTGGCGAGGTTCGGGATTCGCGCCATGCTCGCCGGAACGATGGCCAACCTCATGTCTGCTTGTATCGTGGGAATCCTCACATGAGCCTTCTGACCATGGGAAAAAGCGCAAAACCCGGAGAAGAGTTTGCGCAAGCGGAAGCAGCGGCACGTTTCCTGCTGAAGCAAACAAAGCTGCGGCCAAAGATCGCATTGGTGCTGGGCTCCGGATTGGGCGCGTTTGCGGACGAGTTCGCTAACGCCGCGCGCATTCCTTACACGAAGATTCCCCACTTTCCCCGCTCGACGGCCATCGGTCACGCCGGCCAACTGGTGATTGGCAAGGTGGACGGCATCGAGGTCGCCGCAATGCAGGGTCGCGTGCACCTCTACGAGGGCTATTCCGTGAAGGGCGTCGCGTTTCCCATCCGCGTGTTTGCCAGGATGGGCGTGAAGGCGGTGGTCCTGACGAATGCCGCGGGTGGGATTAAAAGGGAGTTCACGCAAGGGCGGCTCGTGGTGATTTCCGATCATATCAATCTGCAGGGCATAAACCCGCTCTCCGGCCCTAACGACGAGAATTTCGGCGCACGCTTCCCGGACATGAGCGTGGCCTATGACAAGCGATTCCGCGAACTGACGCTGGCCGAGGGCCGCCGGCTCGGCATCGAACTTGGCGAGGGCGTGTATGCCGCGCTGGCGGGGCCGAGTTACGAAACGCCGGCGGAGATTCGCTACTTGCGGAGCATCGGGGCCGATCTGGTGGGGATGTCCACGGTTCCGGAAGTCATCACGGCGCGTCATTCCGGCCTGCGCGTGCTGGGAATTTCCTGCGTAACGAATGCGGCGGCGGGAATTCTGGACCAACCGCTCGATCACAACGAAGTGCTGCAAACGGCGGAACGCGTAAAAGGCCAGTTCATTGCCCTGCTGCGCGCCGTGATTCCGGACGTCGCTTCCGCGCTATGATTCTGGCGAACGGTAAGTGATTCTGGAGGGAACCGTGCCCGACTACGACGCCCTGATCTCTGCTGCCAAACAAGTGCGGGAAAACGCTCACGCACAATTCTCCAATTTCAAGGTTGGGGCGGCGCTCCATACCTTCTCTGGAAAAACTTTCGGCGGATGCAACGTGGAAAATGCCACCTATGGATTGACTATCTGCGCCGAACGCGTGGCAATTTTCAAGGCCATCAGCGAAGGGGAGCGGCGCTTCGATGCCATCGCCGTGGTGACGGACACCGATACGCTGACTCCGCCTTGCGGTGCGTGCCGCCAACTGATCTGGGAATTTTGCGGCGATGTGCCCGTAATCCTCTCCAATTTGCATGGCAAAACCGAAATCATCCCCATGCACACATTGTTTCCAAAGCCGTTCGACTCATCCAATCTCTAGTGCCAACGTTCGGAAGGAATAGCTCATGGACACGCGTTCTTTGCAATGCTTTCGTTCCTTCAGCCTCCGCTGCTTCTTGATTCTGTTCTTCATTCTCATTGCCATGCCCTCTCTCGTCGCGCAAACACCGGCAAAAGAAGCCGTGTCAGTGGACTTGCTGATCACAGGAGGCACGATTGTCACCATGGATGCGGATCGCAGGGTGATCGAAAACGGCGCCATCGCGGTGAGGGGCGACACCATCATCGCCATCGGGCCGAAAGACTTTAGTTTCTTTCCGAAAGGAATCCTCGCCAAGCAAACCATTGACGCCAGTGGAAAACTCATCCTGCCCGGCCTGATCAACGGACACACGCATGTGCCGATGGTGCTGATGCGCGGCCTGATTGACGATGTCACTCTGGATGACTGGCTGCGCAAGTATGTTTTCCCCGCGGAAGCGCGCAACGTCACTGAAGACTACGTGCGCTGGGGCACGCGCCTGGCAATGGCGGAAATGATTCGCAGCGGTACCACCACGTTCGCGGACATGTATTACTTTGAAGATGCTGTCGCGGAAGAAACAAAGGCAGCCGGACTCCGCGGATTCCTGGGCGAAACCTGGATCGACTTTCCCGCCCCGGACAACAAAAGCGAAGCCGAAATGGCCGCGTACAGCGAAAAGTTCATCAAGAAATGGCAGGGTGATCCCCTCATTCACGCCGCCGTCGCGCCTCACTCGATTTACACCTGTTCCGAAAAGACGCTGCGGGATGCCGCGGCGATGGCGCGAAAATACCACGCTCCAATCCTGATTCACCTGGCGGAAATGAGAAAGGAATTGATGGACAGCCTGGCGAACAACGGCGCCACACCCGTGCAGTACCTGGAGCGCATCGGCTTGCTGGGACCAGACGTGCTGGCCGCGCACTGCATCTGGGTGGATTACACGGACATGAAGATCCTGGCCGATCATCAGGTCGGCTGCGTCCACAATCCTTCCAGCAACATGATGCTGGCCAGCGGCGTGGCCCCGGTCGTGGACGAGCGCGCCGCCGGCATGCGCGTCGGCCTCGGCACGGACGGCCCCGCAGGCAGCAACAACGACCTGAACATGATGGAAGAGATGGACCTGGCCGCCAAGCTGCAGAAGGCGGCGCGTGTCGATCCCCGCGCGCTCGGGGCAATGGGCGCTTTGGAAATGGCCACAATCGAAGGGGCGCGCGCGCTGCACATGGAGAAGGAAATTGGCTCGCTCGAAACGGGCAAGAAGGCAGATCTGGTGGTGCTCAATCTCAATGTGCCCAATGCCGTGCCCATGTACGACGTGTACTCACAAGTGGTCTACGCGCTGAAAGCCAGCGAGGTGGAAACCGTTGTGGTAGGCGGCAAAACGCTGCTGAAGGACGGGAAATTGCTCACCGTGGATGAAGCTGCGGCCATGGCCAAGGCCAGGGAATATGCGACGAAGGTGCAAGCTTCCCTGAAGCAGTAATCGCCTGGAACGCTTGCCCCAACTTTGTTAATCAATGCCCTTCTTGCGAGATGAATGAGGGTTGATTCTAGAGATTTGGCTGGGAGGCCTGGACTCGAACCAGGATAGCCAGATCCAGAGTCTGGAGTCCTACCAATTGGACGACCTCCCAGCCGAAGGAAGGAACACAGACAGTCCAGGAGGCAAGAACGGCATCCGCAACTGCTGTCCAACCTTTCTAGAGTAAAGCGGGACTCCGCATTGCGTCAACACGGGGATTCCCCCGCGAATTTGCTGCGAAAAATCCCGGCCCGCGATTCCACCAGCATTTCAGGATAAAAGGTTGCGCGCCCCCGGCAAGCGTGATACGTTCCCCCAACGCTTTGCGCCTCGTGGCTGCGAACCGTGAACCATAGTTGGCAGCGAGGCGACGCCGCAGCGGGATTCTTTGCCGGCAATTGGTGACCGTGAGTGCGTGCATCAACGGAATTTCGCCAAAGTGGGGACTGGCGGCTGGGCCCGTTTTGCAATCGCCATCCGGAGAGATCGCATCATGATGAAACGTCAACGCGCCTTGCCATTCCATTTTCCAGTCTGCGCATTGCTGACGTTGGCCGCATTGCTCTCCATGGCCGGAATTGCTGCCGCGCAACAACCGGCGGGCGCGGGTGCTGGTTCGCGATCCCTTCCGGACTCGCCCCAGCCAAAACAGCAGCCCGATGCGACCACCCCCGGACAAGGAACGGAAAAGTTCGTCGGCTATGTGACCAAGCGCTCGCTCTTCTTCCCTGATATCGCCGCGTCACCTCATCCGCTCTCGACGGGCGGCAAATTCGAGCTCTTCGTCAACGAGAGCATTTCTCCGGAGACCATTCTTGTCTCTGCCTTCAGCGCCGGTTTCGAGCAGTGGCGGGATACGCCGCCGGGCTATGGGCAAGGGGCGGAGGGCTACGGCAAGCGATTCGGCGCGTCCATGGCAACCGGCGCGTCGAGCAGCTTCTTCGGAACCTTTATTGGCGCTTCCGTGCTGCGTCAGGATCCGCGGTTCTTCCCGCAAACTCACCCGACGTTTTGGGGTTCCGTCGCGTACTCCGCGCGGCGCCTGGTCGTTACGCGCAGCGATTCCGGCAACAATGTGTTCAACGCTTCTGGTTTAATCGGGCCGCTGGCCGCTGAAACTCTGGCTAACACTTACTTGCCTAAGACGGAACAAACCGGCGCGAAGACCGGGGAGCGTTACGGCATTGATTTGGCGTGGAAATTCGCGGCGAATATGTTCAAGAACTACTGGCCGTCGATTTTCCACGATATGGGACTGAATCATTTGGGCGTAATCCCCAAACCGGCGGCATCCGGGCCGACCGCCGAGCAAATGAAGAATTCGCGGTAGCCTGCCGCTCTTACAGCCAGCGCCCACTCGGGCGGTTCATTCTTTTTCCAGTTGCTTGCGCGCCACTTTCAGGGCGGCGTGCTGCGCCTCGTCCAGCGTGGGGAATTTCAGATTCATGTCTTTCAAGGCGTCCACGATCGTTGCCACTACCAACAGCCGGCTGAACCACTTGTTGTCCGCAGGCACGACGATCCACGGCGCATACTCCGTCGCGGTGTTGCGGATCATTTTTTCGTAGGCGTCCTGGTAGTCATCCCAGAATTGGCGCTCCTTCAGGTCGGCGTCGGAGAATTTCCAGTTTTTGTTGGCGTCGTCCAGCCGCTCCATGAAGCGCTTCTTCTGCTCTTTCTTGCTGATGTTCAGGAAGAATTTGCGGATGGCGATGCCGTTGCGCGTCAGATAGCGCTCGAACGAGTTGATGTCTTCGTAACGGTCGCGCCACAGGTGCTTGCCGCGCAGGGATTCCGGGATGCGCTGGCGGTCCAGAAATTCCGGATGGACGCGCACCACCAGCACCTCTTCATAGTAGGAGCGGTTAAAGAGGGCGATCTTCCCCCGCGGAGGAATCGCGCCCATGCTCCGCCACATGAACGTGTGCGCCAGTTCCTCGGTGGAGGGCGACTTGAACGAATAAACATTCACGCCTTGCGGATTCACGCCGCTCATCACATGCTTGATCGTGCCGTCTTTTCCCGCCGCGTCCATGGCCTGAAAAATCAGCAGGAGCCCCCAGTTGCCCTGCGCATACAGGATGTCCTGCAATTTGCTGAGCTGCACCACGCCTTGCTCCAGCCACTTGGTGGCTTCGGGCTTGTCCTGCGATTTCAGGCCGTGAATATCGCCGGGGTCGTGGTCTTTCAGGCGAAAGCCTTCGCCCGCCTCGACCACATAGGGCTTGATGAATTTGTGGAACTTCAGTTCTTTGGGCATTTTGCTCCTGCCGTAGAGCGCAATGATTCCCGATTTTGCACGATGATCCAAGCGGGCGAGCGGTCCCCTGGAGCACCTGCATCATGGCACCAATCCTCCGCGCGATTCAAGGTCGCACCGCTTTGGGCAGTCTTAAGTTATTAGTTGTCAGTTTTAAGTTTAAGAAAATGCGGAAGAAGGAGAGAGGCGGTCAAAATTGAAAGTTCAAGGTTTAATTAGGGCCGTCTTCTGAGGCGGGCGCCTTTGCGTCAACCTCCTGGGATCGCCATTCTCCCGAATGGTGCTTTTGTCTTTTCTCTTCTCTTGCCTCTGCCATTCCCGCTTCACTGTCGTTTCACGTTCGCGCGCATCCAGGCTGCGAAGGAGGTTTCGTCGAGTGTTCCCGCAGCAAGGCCCAGCACCGCCTGCGTGGCATCTTCTTCGCTGGCGGTCAAACGATAGCCGTTCATTTCCAGAAACAGCACGCCGATGACAAACCCGGTGCGCTTGTTCCCATCGATGAAGGGATGGTTGCGGACGATTCCGGCTGTATAGGCGGCAGCGAGCTCTACAACGTCAGGCCGCTCGCCATACGCGTGAAGTTGTTGCGGCCGGGCGAGGGCGGATTGCAGCAGTCCCTCATCGCGCACGCCCGCCGCACCGCCATCGAGGGCCAGAAGCCGATCATGAAGCGCTAGGGCGTCGCGCTCTTCGATCCAGAGAGGCTTTCTCACTTGGCCAGCGTGTGCAGCGTGTTGCGGTAGCGGCCGATGATGTCCTCGGCCACTTCCATTTTCTTTTCGAAAGCGGGGTCGTAGGGCGTGAGCTGATAAGCGCCGTTGGGTCCTTCGACCAGGAAAAGGCGGTCACCGTCCCCGGCGTGCAGGCGGTTGACGGCCTCCTTGGGCAAAACAACGCCAAGGGAGTTACCGATCTTGCGGACCTTGAGTTCAATCATCGTGTTCCTCTTAATGTTATAACAATTGTAGCAACCTTTGCGCCGCCGTACAAGGGACCCCTCTTCACTCTTTAGGGGGTCGGAGGGGCGCCTGTCCCGACCCAATCGGGAGTTCCTACATGCACCCACCCGCAATACTGTCATTCCGAGCGGAGCGACCCGACTTTTTCTTCCGCGCCGCCTTTTGGCGCGTCGGGTCGCGCAGTCGAGGAACCCCTCTTCACTCTTCAGGGGGGCGGACATTCATGTTTACGCTAAGCCGCGAAGGGTACTCCATTCTCCCGAATGGCGCGTTCCGAATTGTCAGCTTTAGAAGAGTGATCCGGGTGTTGTTGTTCCTCGACAAGAGGCAGAGAATGGGCCAAGAAGCTGGCATCTAATCTCGCAGGGGAAATTTCGAGTGTGAAAGTTAGAGTGAGGAAGCCCTAAGCCAGTGAAAGGAAACCTTACAAAAAAGATCCATCTCGGCCCGCATACCATCCTCCATCCTCATCCCGTCATGCTCGTCGGCACTTATGGAGCTGACGGAAAACCGAATCTTATGAACGCCGCGTGGGGCGGGATCTGCTGCAGCGATCCACCCTGCGTGGCGGTTTCGCTTCGCGAAGCGACACTGACCTATCACAATATCTTGCACAGTCAGGCGTTCACCGTGGGGATCCCTTCGCGGAAACACGTTGAGGTTGCCGACTATGTTGGCATCGTCTCGGGTCGCGATCATGATAAGTTCCGCGACACGGGCCTCACGCCGCTCAAAAGCGAGCGCGTGAACGCCCCGCTTGCCGGCGAATTGCCCTTTTCCCTGGAATGCCGTCTTCTCCAGCATCATAAGCTCGGGCTGCACACCATGTTCATTGGACAAATCTTGGGCATTCTCGCCGACGAGGATGTCCTCGGCCCAAACGGGCTGCCGGATATCGAGAAGACCCAGGCAATTCTTTACGGCGGCTTCGGCAGCAACCACTACTTCGCGGTTGGCGAAAAACTGGGGGAAGCTTTCTCCGTCGGGAAAAACATCAAGAAATCGTAACCTGGAACAGTTCTTTTGCGGCGCGTGGCACAGCCTTAGCTTCGAAAACGACCGGAGTGCCCCATCATTCGCGTCTGCCCTATGAAGGGTGCGCGCCTTTTGCGGCCGCCGCGAACCTGTCCGTTGAGATTCTTTCTTTCGCGGGTTTCGGCGACAGGCTGATGTCGCTAGGCACAATCGCGTAAACAGCGAAGGCCGCTTGACCACCGGGAGTCAATTCGAATTGGGTGCTTAAACTTCGGCTCGAGGTTGTATACTTCAGTCAAGCGATGGGTATAATCTTTCCGCAAAATGGAATTTCTCCTCTCAATCGTTCTGGCCTTTGTTGCACCCGTTCTTATTGAAATTGCAATAAAGAAAGGCCACTTTAGATGGTTAGAATCTTGGTTTCGGGAAGCATGGGTAATTCTTTTTTGTTTTCTTACCATCTACGTTTTGTGGCAGTCTGAGACACGGAAGATGGCGCTACACACGCATGGTTACTTAAAAAAATACCCGGTGGCAGGGTATGTGATGGCGGCACTGGTTGGCGCGATAATCTTCTCTGGATATTGGTGGTTTACGGAGAGGTTTGAAAGCTCTTTAAACACACCGTCAGAACCGGCCGGACGGAAAACGGAAACCACCGGAATAAAACCAGGAAATCCAACTACGGAAACTACATCAACCACGGATTCGCTCACAGCGCATGTTACCCGTCACGGAGTTGAGGATAAGGTTGGTGCAAAGGTAGAGCATCCGAATTCATCTCCTCCGAACGTACCTCCTAAACTTTCTAGACCGGATGTGAGATTACGCTTCGTTTATCCCCATGAGCCGGCGTTGATAATCACAAATACATCTGACTCTGTTGCTCGCAACATAAAATGGGCAGTTGAGCTTTGGAATATGGACATGCCAGACCGCAATGATCCGCTGCCCATCCCAATAAGTACTTTCGACTGGATAAAAGCGCATGGAGAAGGGGGTCCACAAAATCTTTTTGGCGGTCCACTAATCGCCCCCTTGTTGAAGTCCGGTGTTCGGTTGTTTGGTTCTGCCTCTGTTGATTGCCCCGAATGCACTAGGGGCAGAACATATATCGTCTATATTGTGCTGGGTCAAGGTGGTTGGTTCTCAGAAGTTGAGGGTGAAAAACTGGGTAGGATTGCCACTCCAAAAAACTTTCTGAGAGAGACAAGAGAAGCCTATTTCGCCACACTCGAAGCTACGGTTCCAGCCAATAAGCGAATCACTATTGGTGAACTTTAGTCCCGACTCGCATCGGGTTTCAGAATTTTGCCGCCAGTTCGGCTAGGTGGCCCGGACAAGAAATGCTAAGGCAAATCTGCGTGCCCACCCATCTTGCCGTATCTGAACGCCGCTCTGATAGGCCGCGATAGTCGGAGATAGGTGGGTAGGTTCATGTGCGACATCGTTCCCAATTGGTTTAGCACAAACGAGTACATCGCAATCTGGTTGGCGGGTGGCGCAGCCTTAACTTCCGAAAAACGCATCCGGGTGGCCTACCCGTTCGGGTTTTGAAAGGGTGGGACGCTCTCCTCTGGACTGTGATCCGGTCTAGCGGCGATTCAAGATCAGCAACGTCTCGTTAGGATTCGCTATGAATTCCTGAATCGCGGGTAACGCTGACGGCAAGACGCCATTCGGGAGAATGGCGTTCCCAGGGCGGTTATTTCTTGACGGGGTTGTGGTTGGATCATTTGGCCGTGGCGCAACTCGAATTCGAGGCCGCGCGAAGTTGCGTCCGCGCGTCGTGCTTGTGCCACCCAGCAAGGTCTTGGCGAGGGGACTCAAAGCGTGACATCATGGCGGAGCTTTCCATCCCAGGAAAACAGGAATCCGATGACACTGACCCAGCCGGATTTGCCGGCCACCCCTGAGCCAGAAACCGTTCCGACGAAACAGCAGGATTTGAATACCAGTTCCGGCGCCGGGCGATTGCTTTCCCTGGATTTTTTCCGGGGGCTGACGATTGCCCTGATGATCCTGGTGAACAATGCGGGGAGCGACACGCCCTACTGGCCGCTGAGCCACGCGAAATGGAACGGGTGGACGCCGACGGATCTGGTTTTCCCTTTCTTCCTGTTTATTACCGGCGTTTCGCTGGTGTATTCGTTTTCCTCGCGGCTGGCGCGCGGGCAATCGCGGGGCGAATTGCTGAAGCACGTGGTGCGGCGCGCGGTGATCCTGGTTTTGCTGGGGCTGTTCATCAACGGATTCCCGAACCGTTACAACCCGCATACGCTTCGCTTCGAGGGCGTACTGCAGCGGATCGGGGTGTGCTACTTGGCGGCGTCGGTGATTTATTTTTGGACGAAGCCACGGGGGCGCGCGGCGGTCATCTTCATCTGCCTAGTGGGCTACTGGCTGGTGATGCGGTTTGTGCCCGTGCCGGGATTCGGCACGCCCACGCACGAAATACCGCTGCTGGACCCGGACCGCAACCTGACGGCGTGGCTCGACCGGTTGCTGTTTTCCGGACATTTGTATGAAGGAACGCGCGACCCGGAGGGCGTGTTGAGCACGATTCCGGCGATTGCTTCGGTATTGTTCGGCGTTTTCACGGGCGAATGGCTGCGTTCGGCGCGGGCGAGCGGCAAGAAGGTGCTGGGCATGCTGGCCTGCGGTGCGGCAGGATTTCTTCTGGCGGAAACCTGGAACATATGGTTTCCGATCAACAAGAAGCTCTGGACCAGTTCGTTTGTATTGCTGACGACGGGGCTGGCGCTCATCGTGTTTGGATTGTGCTACTGGCTGCTGGACGTGCGCAAAGCGCGCTGGATTCCCACCAAGCCGGCCACCATTTTCGGGATGAACGCGATTGCGGCGTACGTGTTTTCGGAGTTGTTCGCCATTTTGCTCGACGTATGCCACTGGCCCGGCAGCCATCCGCCCTCGGGCAGTTTCCATAATCGAATCTACCACACGGTGTTTGCTCCGCTGGGCAGCCCGGAGTTCGGCTCGCTGGGCTATTCGATATCCTTCGTGCTGGTGTGCTGGGCGCTGATGTGGGCGCTTTACCGGAAGAAGATTTTTTTCAAGATTTGAGCGCCAGATCGATGGAGCGAGTTCCGGGTGGCTATTTTTTGGGGGGCGGATCGGCGGGGATCATTTGGCCGTGGCGCAAATCGAACTCGAGGCCGCCCCACTGGATGCGATTGGAGGTGAAGGCGGCGAGCCAGACGGCGAAATGGAGCAGATCGCGCAAGGGCACCAGCCAAAGTTTGCGGCGCAGCACGGCGTCTTGCAGTCCCCACACGCCAACGAGCCACGCCATCCCCAGCCGCAGAACGAGATACGCGAGCAAGTACGCGGCGCCGATCCAGGCGGCCGGGGCCACAGCGGCGGCAAGCAGGGCGAGCGGCAAACCATGCGTGAAGAGCAGACCGAGAAAAGACGCCGGGCGCACCAAGCGAATCGTGCGCGCCCAGCGGACCTGGTGCCCCCAAAAGCCGCGCGCGGTTTGCGCCGGGTACATCGTCCAGACGGGCTCGCGCGAAAGCAAAACTTTTGCACCGGCTTTGTGGACGCGATTGCCGATTTCGTAGTCATCCGCGAGGAGATTCGCCAGTGACTCGTAGCCGCCGATTTTCGCGAGCCAGCTTTTCGTGGTGGTGACCGAAGCACCCAGCGCGAAGGTGACGCCTTCCTTCCAAGCCGCCACGAGCGCGCCGGCCGTGAAATCGCTGGCTGCGCCGACGGCTTCGAGCTGCGCCCAGAGATTGTTCTGCGCGATGCCGCGATAGAGACAACTGACGACGCCAACCGCAGGATCGCGGAAAGGCGCCGCGACTTCGCGCAAGTAGTTGGGGCGGACACGCACGTCGCCGTCGCTCTGCACCAGGATTTCGTGGCGCGCTTCCCGGGCGAGCAAGACCAGGTTGTTGATCTTGCGGTTGGAGCCGATCTGCGCGGCACCGGAAAGAATCCGGATGGCCCGCTCCGGAAAGTCCGCCATCAGCTTTTGGATGATGGCCACGGCGGGATCGGAGAGCTCGTTGACGCAAAAGAGGATTTCGTAGACCGGATAGTCCTGCCGGCAAAAGCTTGCGAAATTCTCATACGTGGCGAAATCGACGCCGTGAACAGGCTTCAAAATACTCACGGGCGGCGTGAAATCGGGCAATTGCTTCGCGCGCTCCCGCTTGAAAAAACGGACGGCGGCGATGGCTGCCACGAGGTAATACGCAAGCGGCCCCAAGGCCAGAAGGAGAATCAGCAAGCGCCAGACGGAAATGGGAAGATTCATGGGCTGATAGGAGTGTATCGCTTTCCACTCTCGCCGCGACAACGCCGGCAACTTTCCGAGGCGCGGGCGCGGCGCACTGCCGTGTAAATCCAAATGTGCGTGATACTATTTCAGGAGAACCATAACCCGTTTCAGCGCTTTCGCCGTATTTTGAGGGGCTTTTTCGCGCATGCTCTACTCGATGGGACAACGGGTGTTACCGGCCCTGGCGATTCTGACGCTGCTCTGGCTTGCTGTTTTTGGCCCCGGCCTGTTTCACCCAGCGCTATTTGACGATGCCGATGCGGCGCATGCGGAAGCGGGCCGCGAAATTCTGGTGCGGCACGATTGGGTTACGCTGCACGAAAACGGAATCCGCTATCTGGAAAAAGCGCCGCTGCCCTATTGGGGCATTGCGCTGGGGATTAAAGCGTTCGGGGTGGCGGAATGGGCGGTGCGGCTGTGGCTGCATCTCGGCATTCTGTTGCTGGCAGTATTTGTTTATCAGTTTGGGCGCCGCTTCCTGACGCCCGAGGCCGGCTTCTGGGCCGGGGTTGTGCTGCTGAGTTCCTGCGGTCCGTACGAGTTCACGCGCATTCTGATTCCCGACATGATCGTCGGGCTGTGGATCGGGGTGAGCCTGTACTTTTTTCTGGATGGGTGGCGGTCGGGCAAACCTTCGCTGCTGTCGTGTTGGGGGTTGGCCGCCGCCGTAGCGCTGAATGTGCTCACCAAAGGCCTGATTGGGATTGTTTTCCCCTGCGCGCTTATTTTCGCATTCCTGGTGATGGCCGGCGACTTGCGGCATCTGCTCAAGATGCGTCTTGTATCGAGCAGCATCGTTTTTCTGGTGATCGCGGCGCCGTGGCACATTCTTGCGGCTTTGCAAAATCCTCCGGCGGGCCAAGCGAAGGGCTTCCTGTGGTTCTATTTCGTCAACGAACAATTCCTGCGGTATCTCGGCAAGCGCTATCCGGCCGACTACGGGACGGTTTCGTTCTGGTTGTTTCACGGACTGCTGCTACTATGGCTGCTGCCCTGGAGCGTTTTCCTGCCACAGGCGCTGGCTAAAATACGGCTGCGACTTGCGCGGGTCGAAGGTGTGCGACGATCTGCTGACGCAGTATTGCTTCTTTTGTTTTGCTGGGCAGCGTTCATCCTGTTGTTTTTCAGTTTTTCCACACGACAGGAATACTACCTTGCTCCGGCGTTGCCGGCGTTGGCGCTGCTTCTGGGGCACTGGCTATCACTGGAATCGCAAGCGCGGATCGGCTCGCCCACTGCGCGCGCAGGGCGCATCTCTTCGGTGGTGCTGATGATTGTGGGTGTGATCATCGCAGGAATCACGGGCGCGCTTGCCTTCGTGTTTCATACGCCGGCGAAAGGCGTTGAGCTTAGTGACCTGCTGAACAAGAACCCCGAGGCCTACGTGTTGTCGCTGGGGCACTTCCTGGACCTGACGGGGAAAGCGATGAGCTTGTTCCGCGGGCCACTAATTGGCACGTGCGTGGCGTTTCTTTTCGGCACAGGACTGAACTGGTATTTTCGCCGGCGTGGCAAGACGCAGGTGGCCAACTGGGCGCTGGTAGCGATGATGGTGCTATTCCTCGAGTGCGTTCATGTCGCGTTGTCCGTGTTTTACCCTTTGCTTGGTTCGCAACCGCTGGCCACGGCGATTCTGCGCGAGTATCAACCGGGAGAAGTCATCGTTTCCGATGGCGAGTATTCGCTGACTTCCTCGATCAATTTCTATACCGGGGTGCAGGAGTCGATCCTGAATGGCCGGATCAACGGGCTGTGGTATGGTTCGCTGTTTCCCGATGCGCCGCAGATTTTTCTGGATGACGCGCAGTTCGCCACGCTATGGGCAAGCGCGAAGCGAGTTTACCTGGTCAGTCCATCCGAGGAGCGCCGGGGCTATCTGGTGAAACTGGGTCCCGTTTTTGAGTTTGCACATGCAGGCGGAAAATTTGTGTTCACCAACCGAGCGCCTAGCTTGCTGCAAACAAGTCAACACTAATCCTGAGATCCAAAGTTGAAGAGCGATTCCTCCGCTCCGGGACGGCCAAAACCGCCGTCCCTCCGGTCGGAATGACAGGTTTGGGTGGTGGGTGGCGTGGAAAAACCAAACTTCGGGTTTCAGGCCGATGCAACTGTGTCTGAGGCCGGAGAAGTCAGCGCAGCAAAGTAGACAGAGCGCCAGTGGGCGGCGCCGCGGCTCTTTCACTTAAGAGGGGCGCGGTCTTCCGCGGAGCGGCGGTACTGTCGCACGGCTCGATCGCGAGCGGCCTTCACAAACCGCAAGCGGAAGAGATTCACGACGAATTCCCATTGGTCGAGGAAAGAGAGTTTGGATTCCCCGTGGGCGCGGCCGGAGAAAACGATGGGAGTCTCGACAAGACGCGCGCCGTTGCGCAGGAGTTCGCAAAGGAGCGACGACTGGAAGGAATAGCCACGCGTCGAAAGATGTTCGAGATCGCAGTGTGGTATCAAATCGGCGCGGATCACGCGATACCCGGAAGTGCAATCGCGGATGGGAGGGATGCCTCCGAACCAGCGCACCAGGCGAGTCCCCGCGATGCTGATGAGTTTGCGGTGCCCCGGGAGGCCGGGGATCGCTCCGCCAGGTGCGAAGCGCGAGCCGACGACCACGTCGTAACCATCGTTGGCCAGGCCGATCATGCGCGGCAGAACGGCCGGGTCGTGCTGGAGGTCGGCGTCCATTTGGAGAATCAGTTGGGGTTGCAGGGTCTTGATTGCGTGAGTGAAACCTCTCTTGTATGCTTCGCCCAGCCCATTCTTTTCGCCTGTAATGAGATGAAGATGAGGAAAGCGCGGCATGGCTTCGCGCACACGCTCCGCGGTGCCGTCCGGGGAATTGTCGTCCACAACCAGAACATGCAATTCGTGAGACGGGATGGCCTCCGCTTGAGAAAATATCCCGGAGAGAACAGCCGGAATGTTCTCGGCTTCGTTGAAAGTTGGAAGGACGATGCAGGCGATAGGTTTTGCCATCTGCCCAATTGTGGGCCGGAAAGCTCAGATGGTGCAACTCGCGCTGCGACGCTTTGTTTGATGAGTGAAGGAGTCTACGAGTGAAGCAGACCCATAGACTGCGGGATGTCTTCCTCCTGCTTGGGATGACGGGCGCTGCTGTGGCCGTCCATGGCTATCACCGGGGCATCGAGGACATGGCGGTGTATTTGCCGGCCATCAAGAAACTAATGAACCCCGCATTGTATCCCTATGACGCAGCGTTCTTTCTGCTGTACATACGCTTGACCATGTTTCATTCGATTGTCGCGGCTGCCACGCGCGTTACCCACATCCCTCTCGACTGGATGATCTTCCTGCTGCATGTGGTCAGCATTTTTCTTTTTTTGCTGGGGTGCCTGGCGGTCATTCGCAAGTGCTTTGCGGAAGAGGTTGCGCAGTGGGCGGGAGTGGCGCTCGTTGCGGCGCTGCTGACGCTGCCGGTGACTGGCACGGCGTTGTTTCTGGTGGATCAGCACCTGGCGCCGCGCACATTGGCCAGCGCTTTCCTGCTGTTCGCGACGGTCGCAGTCCTGAATGGTCAGCCTCGGGCGTTGCTGTGGGTATTTTTGGCGGGACTGTTCCATCCCACCATCACTGCCTATGGGATCGTCCACCTGGTTGTGCTGGCAGCGCCCTCCATTGGCGTGCGGCCAGCGGTATCTCTTTCGGGGTTGCCGATGAGCGAACCCTCAAACCCGATCTGGCGGGAGATGATGTCTCATCGGCATTTCCAGTACCCGCTGCAGTGGACTTGGTATGAGTGGCTCGGGGTGGGTGGGCCACTTGTATTGCTGCTGACCTACGCGCGAGTGGGGCGGCGCCACAACATGCGGGTGCTGGAACGTGTGTGCACGCGGTTCGTAATCTCGACAAGCGTGGGTGTGCTGGCTGCGATTATTTCAACCTCGTGCTTTCCCAGCCAAACGTGGGAGCGCCTGGAGCCGATGCGGATCCTCCACCTCACGTACGTGATATTTGTCCTGATATCCGGAGCGCTCCTTGGAAACTACGTCCTCCGCAAGCAATGGATACGTTGGCTGGCGCTCTTTCTTCCTATCTCGCTCGGAATGTACTATGCGCAGCGGCAGGAGTTCCCTAGCGACCGGCATATCGAATGGCCAGGAGTCGCACCGCGTAACGCCTGGGTCCAAGCGTTCGAGTGGGTCCGGGAGAATACGCCGCAAAATGCTTTCTTCGTACTTGACCCGGATTACATGAAGAGGCCGGGACAGGATGTTCGCGGGTTCCGGGGAATCGCCGAGCGCAGTGAGCTGGCCGACAATGTAAAAGACAACTCTGTCGTTGAGGTGTTCCCCGACCTGGCTTACCAGTGGAAACTTGAATTGGCAGGCCGGGAAAAGTGGTCGAGCCTGGGCCTGGATGATTTCGAGCGGATGAAGAAGAAGTTCGGCGTTGGATGGGTGATACTTGAAAGGCCCGGAGTGGCGGGAATGCCGTGCCCCTACGTTAATCGCGCCGTCATGGTGTGCCGCATTCCGTAGAATCGCACGCGGGCGGGCGGAGTCAGCCTTGTATGGACTGAGACGCGTTCTACCGGTACAAATGCCGGAAAGCGCTTCTGCGATTCAGCCGGTGGCAACGACGAGCAGCACGCCCAAAAAGACCAGAGCAACACCCAGCCACCTCTTTGGGGTCACGTTCTCTTTGAGAAGGTATTTGGCGCCGATCGTCCCCGCGACGTAGTTGAACGCCGAAGCAGGAATGACCAAGCTGATGGGCGCCCAGGACAACAAGATCAAAAGCGAATAGAACGATACTGCCAGCAAGGGCAAAGCCAGCCAAACCCAGCCGCACTTCACGGCGCCGCCAAGAAATCGCAGAACCGAGCGGGGATGGAATCCTTCCAGTTCGCCGGTACGCTTCATGCCATAGGTCATGGCGATTTCGCCGCCCGCGCTGGTGCAGATCAATACTGCCAGCATCAAGATCACTTTGATCATGACGCCACCCGCTGCGAGTTCGTGGTGTTGGGCTTCGTCTGGCCAACCAGAAACACGCCGATGCAAATCACGAAGACGCCAATCCAGCGTTTGGCGCTGACGGCCTCGTGAAGCACCAGAATGGCCAGCAGCGTCTGAGTGGCATAGCCGAATGCGCCGGCCGGCATGACGTAGCTGTAGTCCGCCCAACTCACCGCGCTCATATAGCAAAGTGTGAATCCGAGCAGGAAGAGGATGGCCAGCCAAATCGTGCCGTTCTGTACGGTGGAGAGAAGGGCCTGCTTCAAGCCATCTAGTGAGATGTGCACAGCACCGATCTGGGTCATTCCACGCTTTAGCAGAAGATCGCCGACGTTGGCGCACACGACCATCAATAAGACCATGAATAGGGTCTTAAACCTTAACCTGTGCTCGTGCGACATTCTTAGGGAACTAGTCGTTTCCGCCGGCGGTTGGGGCTCCGGGCACCGGCACCATCGTCTCGGGAGAATCGCCCCCGCGGCGTGCCCACTTCACGCGCTCCGCGCGCAGCTTCAGGAAATCCACGGCTTCGTGGTACAGACGCTTGCGCTCGTTGCTATCCCAAAGCGCTTCGCGGACGATGCGCCAGGCGACGCGCGGGCGAAAATAATACTCGTCATAGAAACGGCTCACTCCCGCCATCATCTCCGCCTTCGATAGGTGCGGATACTCGATATGAGGAAGCTGGTGACCGCCATGATCGGCCAGAGCCTCGATGCGCAGGAAGCCTTGCGCGGCCATGGTGTCGTGAAGTTCCGTGCCGGGCATGGCATGGGCGAGGGAAACCTGGATGGTTTCGCAATCGAGTTCTTTGGCAAACTCGATGGTGTTTTGGATGGTTTCCTTAGTTTCGCCGGGAAGACCGATGATAAAATCGCCGTGGACGCGAATGCCGACCTTGCGGCAATTCTTCATGAAAGTGCGGCCCATTTCGACGGTTGCGCCCTTCTTAATGTTCTTCAGAATTTGAGCATCGCCGGACTCGAAGCCAACGATGAACAGCCGAGCGCCGCCATCCGCCATGGCCTTCAAGGTTTCATAATCGCTGTGAACACGCGCGGTGGAGGACCACTGAAACTTCAGCGGCTTGAACTTGGCGCTGAGTTCCATGACGCGGTCCTTGCGGATGTTGAAGGTGTCGTCGTCGAAGAAAATCTCTTTCATCTGCGGGAAATATTCCAGGGCCTGCTTGACTTCCTGGACAACATTGTCGGTCGAGCGCGTCCGCCAGGCGTGGCCGGAGATGGTCTGCGGCCACATGCAGAAGGTGCACAGGGCCGGACAGCCGCGGGTGGTGTAAAACGAGACGTAGGGGTGCAGGAGGAACGGCACGTTGTAGCGCTCGATCTGCAAATCGCGCTTATAGGTGTCCGTGGCAAAGGGCAGCGCATCGAGCTCCGCGGTGTGCAATTGGGGCTGCGGGGCATTGTGGACAATTTGCCCGTCCTTGCGGTAGCTAGCGCCGAGAATCTGGCCCAGCGGCTTTCCGTGAGCATAATCCGCCACAGCGTGATCAAATTCGCCGCGCACGACGAAGTCAATGTCTTCGCTGGAATTTAGAGTTTCGTCGGGCTTGATGTGGCCGTGAGGACCAACAAAGGCCACCTTCAGCGAAGGATTGGCTTCTTTGATTTTGCGCAAAAGCTTGATGTCGCTGGCAAACCCGACGGTGGAAGTGAAGAGGACGAGGAATTCGTAGTCCTTGCAGATCTCGATGGTCTGGCGCCAGTCAATCCCGTGCGGCGAGGCATCCACTAGCCGGCTGCCCGGAATTAGTCCGGCTGGATAACTCAGCCATACGGGGTACCAGTAGGACTCGATCTCGCGCGTCGCGGGCCAGCGGGAACCTGCCCCGCCGTCGAAGTTCTCGAAACTCGGCGGGTTCAACAGGACCGTTTTCATGACATCTGGCATTCTTCACCCTCAGCTTCACAAAGGATTCTGCGATTAAACTTGCAAACGTTAGCTACAAGAGCTGCGGAAAAACACCGGAAAGACTTTCTTCAGGGGCTAAAGCCCATTGGTTACGAGGGCTTTACGCCGGGGCTAAAGCCCCGGCCTCCTAAAGAGAAGACCTTTTCCGCAAGCCGCACACCCGTGCGAATGACCCCAGCGTCTACTCTAGTGTAGATAACAGTTTAACCGAGTTGGTTGCATCCTCCCATGGCTTTCTCGCAAAAGGGTGAAAGAGGCATCCAATTGCTAAATACTGCATTAAGTGGGAGTTGGAGGTGCTGCGGCGGTCGGACAAGGGCAATCCGGAACAGCGGCGTGAACACTTGGCAGGCACTCTAACGCTCCAGGCACTCCTGCGTGGCCTGGTCCAAGATCGCCCAAATGCGGTCGAGCCAGTCGAGATGCTCGGGCTTCATGAGTACGGTTCTCAGACAAGTCAGACCTAATCGGTCTTGCTTCGCGCCCTCCCACTGTTCGCCGAAGAAAGCGATCGGTATCTCCGCGACTGCCAGGTGCAGATTTCTTTGGGCAGCCGCTTGGAAGATTTGTCTCGTGAGGAGAGAGGCTTCTTCCACGGTTTCTGCGCGGGGGGCAAAAACGACGATGTCCAGCTCGGGCGCAGGAAGGGAGAGGAACCGGCTATCTTGTGCGAGGCGTTTGTGGAACTTTAGAGCGGTTTCCCGGCAACGCTCGAGGGAGATCGCAAATTCACCGTGCTTCTGCAAGGGGAGAAGGCGTTGTGTTGCCCAGAGCGCCACAGCCGCGGCTCCCGGACGCGAGCACTCGAGGCTGATTTCGCCCAGATGGAGGTCCGTGGAACTGAAGTAGGTGTAGGGTGAATCGTGCTTGTACAAGCGTCCGACGGCTGGATCGCGAAAGAGCACGCAACCGCAACCGTAGGGCTGCAATCCATGTTTGTGGGGGTCAATCACGATGGAATCGACGTGCTGAATTTGGTCGAAGTGTCCGCGCGTTTCTTTCGCGAGGTTTCCTGCCAAGTGAAAATAGCCGCCATAAGCGGCATCGGCGTGGATCCGGAAACCGTACTTCTGGCAAAGGGGAAGAATTTCCACCAAGGGATCCACGGAGCCGGTGGCCGTCGTGCCCATCGTGACGACCACCGTCCCGACATCGCCGCGCGCGAGGCGGGCGCGCAAGGCTTGCACATCCATCCGGCCGCGCGCGTCGCATTGGACCGTTTCACAGGGTAACTGCAAGACGCGGGAGATGCGCTGATGCGTGTAGTGAGCCTGCTCGCTCGCTAATATCGTTTTGCCGGGAGCAAGTTGTCCGGCCACCCAAAGCGCTTCCAAGTTGGCCATGGTGCCGCCGCCGCACAGGTGCCCAAGGTGAGTGTCCCAGCCAAATACTGCGGCGATTTCCGCGACGGCCTCCTTCTCCATGGCGGAGGAGGCGCGCCCGCCATCCAACGCGTGATTATTGGGGTTGATCCACTGGGCGAGCGCGTAAGCCAGCCGCGCGACAGGATGCGGCGGTTTGAGCATCTGGCCGGCATACAATGGATGAAAATAGGGGTAATTGTCGCGCAGACGCTCCGCGGTGGATGCGAGGACTTCGCTGATTCTTTGTGAATCGGTTGCAGCGGCGTCGAATTCAGGCAAAGAGAGGAAACCTGCGTCCAGCTTCCGCAAAGCCTCCTGAAGGATCTTCAGTGTGTCTCTTTCCAGCATGGGGCGGTGTGTTCGCCTTCCGGTTCGGAGTTTCAATGTTGGGCTTTATTGCAGGACCTTATCGAGTTGTCCCGCAGTGCGCAATAGTTCCAGTTGCGCCTGTTGCCGCAGGAAATTGGCATCCAGGTAGGCCATCCACTTCTCGTTTTCGTCGAGCCGTGCGCGCTCCACATCGCGAAGATTCGCCTTGCCCTCGCCAAATTGCGACTGCAGGACGCTGAGATTCTGCTGCACCAGTTGGAGTTCCAGGCGCGCCACCTCTTTCGCGGCATCCGCTTCCTGCACTTTGCGCGATTTCTGGCGAACACTGGCGCTCACCTGATTCTTTGTGCTGACGAGATTCAGTTTTGCCGCGTCGAGATTCGCTTGCGCCAGTGCGATGCTGGCGCGGGTTTTCGGGCTGAATATCGGGAATTGCACGTTTACACCGGCATTGAAGTTGTTGTATTGGAATTTGTTGAAATAAGTCTGGTAGTTGTTGTATTTCGCCAAGAGGCTGTACACGGATACGAGCTCAAGCGTTGGCAATTTCCCGCGCTTCTCACCGATGAGCCGGAACTCCTTCGCGCGAACGTCCGACTGCGCAAAAGCCAGGCTGGGATTGTTTTCCGAGGCCATGGCAATCAAGTTGGCGCCCTGCTGCTCGGCTGCTCCGGGCAATTCTTCGGGAGTAACTTCGATAGGCTGTTCCGGGGCCAGCCCCAGCTGATTTCGCAAGAAGACTTCCAGTTCATCCTGGCGGCCTTCGAGCTGCAGGATGCGCTGCACTACCTGGGCGTGGGTCAACTGCGCCTTCGTTACTTCCACGGGCAATTCAAAGCCTTCACCCTGGCGCTGCTGGGTGACGTCCACGATCTTCTCGGCGCTTTCTTTCTCTTTTCGCAGCAGGTCCAGCGCATGGTGCGCCTTCACAAGTTCCAGATAAGCCGTGGCCACGCGCAACATCACGGTGCTACGCGTCTCTTCGAGAAGAACACGTTGCGCCCTGGCTTGTTCCTGGTGCTCTCTGGCCTGGCCACGCAGCGGTTCATTAAAAACCTGCTCCGTATAGGTCACATTGAACACTGACGGCGCGCGGCCCCCCGGCGTTTCGGGAATACCATAGGTGTAACCCGCCCCCGAGCCGGCGTAGAGATTGGGCAGGAACTCGGACTTGGTCAAATCGGCGGCCTGGTCGGCAAGGCGCGTTTGAATCCTGGCAAGCTGGATATCCTTGCTATTCTGCAGCGCGAGCTCCAGGGTACGCCGGAGGGTCAGCACGATTGGCGTGCCGGACGAGTCACGCGGTTGCACCGGCTCCTGGGCCAGCAAGGCAGACATACACGCCACTGTTCCCGCGATTCCGCAAAGCAAGCATCGTTTCCAAGTCATTATTTCTCCCCCTGCTGCAAAAAACATTTTTGCGCGACGGCATTATGCAAACTATTCGTAACGCAGCGACTCAACGGGCTCCATGTTCGCTGCCTGCTTCGCGGGCAGCCAGCCAAAAAAGAGCCCGGTGGAGCAAGACACCAGAAAGGCCAGCACCACACTCGTTTCTGAAACTGGTGCGCGCAAATTGCCGGGCAGGAGTTCCTGCACCACTACGGGAATGGCGAGGCCCAGCAGGATTCCGATGACCGCCCCGCCCCCGCTGATCAGAAAAGCTTCAATCAGGAATTGATAGAGAATCTGGTCAGGTGCCGCACCAACGGCCTTGCGAATGCCAATCTCACGCGTGCGCTCCGTTACCGTAACCAGCATGATGTTCATGATGCCGACGCCGCTGATCAGCAGAGCGATGAAAGCGATCACGACCAGGACGATCGTCAGCGCCAGCGAAATCGCGTGCGCCGCAGAAAGGATGGAAGCCAGCGTGCGCACAAGATATTCCGCCTGCGCGGGATGGCGGCTCTTGAGCAGCATCAGGAGTTTTCTTTGCACCACCGGCACCATTTCCGGCGCTGATGCTTGCGCATAAACTGTCCGGAGCACTTCCCTTCCCGTGTAGTACTTGATGAGCGTGAAGGGAATAATGACGGAGTCTTCTTCAATCTCGGACAATCCAAAGGTGGCCACGCGCTCCCGGAAGACGCCAATGACCGTAAAGGTCAACTCTCCCATGCGGATATTTTTGCCGACTGGATTTTCCATCCCGAACACGCGTTCGGCGAGTTCCCGGGTGATCAGGCAAACTTTGCTTCGCGATTCCATGTCTCCGAAATCGAAGTACCTGCCGCGCAGGATCACCAGGCGGCGAATGGCCTGGTATCCCTCGGTAACACCAATCAGCGCCGCTGTGCGCGTTTTGCCATTTACGACGACGGACGTGGGAATGTCGTTAATCCCGGCCACTTCCACCACGCCGGGGATCTCCGTCTTTATGTCCGCCATATCTTCCAGTGTGATTTCATAACTGAAGAGTTGGGCCTTATCGGGGGTGCCGAGCAATTCAGCCCACACGAGGTTTGAACCCACGGCTTCAATCTGGGAGATGACGAATTTCCGGCTGGTGAGCGCCACGGTGACCACCAGCACGATGGAAGCACTTCCGATGATGACGCCAAGGGAAGTGAGAATCGCGCGCAGTTTGTTGGCGCGCAAGGCGTCGACGGCCAGGGTTATGGTTTCGCGCACGTGCATAAGATCGTTTAGGCCTTCACATTGCGGCCGGCAGCCGGGTCGTGTGGCTCCGGCCAGGCCCTCCTGGATCGCCACACCTCATGATTTCCCCAGTTGCTTCAGAGCCTCCTGGGCCCTCTTGTATTTTGCGTTCAGTTTCAAGGCGGCGCCATACTCTCCGCGGGCCGCGGCCAGATTGTGCTGCTTTTCGTAGAGCTGGCCCAGCCAATAATGTGCGGCCCATGGGCCTGGATACGACGGATGCCTGGGCACCGCCTGGATGTAGTTTAATAGAATCTTTTCGGCATCCGGCAACTTCTCACCCCGCAGGATCCAGCCCATCGCGCGGAAAAACCGCGCGCGGGGGTCCGCCGGCGCCGCTGCTTCGGTGGCGTCGGCTACCGACAGCACGCGTTCGGCTAAACCGCGATTTGCAAAATACCCGGCAATCTCCTCGAGGATGTCCACCGACTTCGGATGGCTCTCGAGCGTCTTCATGAACGCGGCGTCCGCAGCCGCGAAATCTTTTTTCAGGCGGTGGCAATTTCCGGCCGCATAATACCCCTGAGAAGCGTCGAGCCTCAGCAATATCTGAATGAGTGGGTGAGCCTTTTCTTCCCCTCCTCCAACAAAAGAGGGAGCAGTACAGTCGTATTCAACGAGATGTTGCGCGGCATCGAAATTGCGTTCGTCGAGCTGCACTGCGGTTTCAAATTCCTTTCTTGTTTTCCTGGCGAGCGAATAGGCGGTGAACATCGAAGAGTGGTCAGCCTTCCCACCATAGGCTTGTCCCAACCAGTTGTGGTATTCGGAGTTTTTCGGATCGATAGTGACGGCCCGCTCGCCGCTCTTCTCAGCCGCATTAAACTGTTCGACACCTATGTGGGCCTTGGTCAGGAGAAGTTGGATCTCCCCGTTGCTGGGTTCTTTCGCCGCGGCGGCGTTGAGGATGGCGATGGCCTCGGCGTAATTCGTGCTCTCGTAGGCTTTTCTCCCCGCCTCCAGCGAGGCTTCCTGCGTCTGCGCGCCTTGCGCTTTCACAACCAGACACAATAGCAACGCGGCGAGAAGCACCCTACAGACTCGCATCCTTCGTTTCCTTCAGATTCGATGACGCCATGTTCACAACTTTTACGGTCATGCCGTCGCGCAATTCCACATCGCCGGGGATGGCGACCACTTCGCCTTCGCGCAGTCCACCGACAATTTCGTAATTCACGGCATCGGCAATACCGACCTGAACCGGCCGCTTTTCCAGGCGCGATTGCCCCATGCGATCCTGCACCACAAAAACGTAGCGCTGTGCATTGTCCGTCTCCACCGCACCGCGCGTCACGCTCAGAACATTCAGGCGTTCCTTCAAATTGATGCGCACGTTCACATTAGTGTTGGGGAGAAGTTCCAGTTTATCGTTCCGCACGGAGCACAGGAGTTCGCCGACGTTTCGCAATCCCCGGGCCACCACTTGCTTGGGAATGATTTCCGTCTTCCCTTCCCAGACACGGTTTGGCAGAGCGTCCCAGGTAATTTTCACGGGTTCATCGGGCTCGAGCGCTCCCATTTCCGGCTCGTCGATGAAAGCGCGGACGCGCACTTTGTGGAGATCGGCCATTTCCGCGAGCAGGTCGCCCACTTTCACAAAATCGCCTTCATGAACCGGCATGGCGTAAAGGGTTCCGTCAATGGAGGCACAGATGCGCCCTTGCTGTACTTTGTCTTCCAGCGCCGCGACATCGCTCTGGGCCTGCTGCACGGCAAGGGATGAGCGGGATTGGTCGAGATTGGCTTGGCGGTCAAATTCCTTTTTGGCTGCCGCGATTTTGTTCACTTCGGCCTGCATTTTTTCCAGGGCCAGGTCATTGGCGGTGAGCTCGTCCTTTGTGGCCGCGTTCTGTGCCAGCAGCCTTGTCAATGCATCGTGGTTTCGCAGCAAACGGTCGCGCTCAGCTTGCGCTTTCGCCAAGTCCCCATTGATTCGCGCCGCTTCATCGGTGCGCCCGCCGGTTTTAGCCACACGCAGGTCGTCTTCCGCGCGCAGGAGTCTGGCTTTGGCGGCGGCTAGTTGCGAGGCTGCATCCTTTACGTTCAATTCGAGCAGGAGTTGGCCCTTCTTGACGTTCTGCCCCGCCAACAAGTGGACCTTGGTCACAAAGGTGTCCAACTGGGCCCGCACGGTAGCGGGTGCGATGGGTTCGACTTTGCCATTGCTGCTGATGGAGGCGACAATGTTGCGCCGGACCGGCGTGGTCGCCGAAATTTTTGCCACCGGCTGCCGCCCGCTAATCCGCACCAGAAGAAAGGCCACGATTCCCGCCAGCAGCAGGAATATGAAAACCCTGTTTCGCAGCTTCTTATCCATAAATACCTGAAATCGCGCCGCCACCAGCCAGAAGCGCTCGTCCAAGCCACACCCGCGAGCACTCCTCGCTGGGTTCAATCGATTCTTTTGCGGGGCTTACTGGCCGATTGCCTGGGCGGTCTATCCCTGCGGTAAAGTCTATCAGGACGGTTGGCCATTTCTCCACACACTTGCGTTCCTGCGCCGTCATTGGCAATGAGATGCCGGGGGCGAGTTTCAGGATGCCGAAGTCCGTCATCGGCGTCGCCGTGTTAGAATCCAGGCATGAGCAACAGCGAAGCGCCAACGGCTCAGTTGGCCGACAAGGCGGGCACCCCGGCCCCTTCCAAGATAATCCACCGGGTGTGCATTCAGTGCAATAACGTCTTCCGCGTACCTCCAGAAAAGTTTGATGCGAAACAGTGCCCCAACTGCCACAAAGGGTAGCCATAACTCGCTGGCAGCCATCACGTTGCGATGTACCTTCGTTGTTTCAGCCGTCTTCGGTAATCTTGCTTGTATCCCGTGCGTAGTATCCGACGGACGCAATGTGCCCTGTAGCCAGACAAAAACTGTGAGGATCCTGTCATGATCGAAACCCGCGGTTTGGTCAAAACCTTTAAGGACAAGAAGCGCGGCGAGATTCGCGCCGTTGATAATGTCAGCTTCGTGTGCAAGCCGGGCGAGATTTACGGCTTGCTGGGCGCGAACGGCGCAGGCAAAACCACGACGCTGCGTCTGTTGGCAACCATCCTGGAGCCCACAGACGGCACGGCCATCGTGTGCGGGTACGACGTCGTGGATGCCCCCGAAAAGGTGCGCGCCAACGTCGGTTTCCTCTCCACCGCCACGGCGCTCTACCCTCGGCTCACTTCCCAGGAGATGGTCGAATACTTCGGCCGGCTGAACGGACTTGATGAAGCCACATTGAAGAAGCGCGTGGATGACATCTTCACTCGCCTGGACATGAATTCTTTTCGCGACCGGCGCTGCGACAAGCTCTCCACCGGCATGAAGCAGAAGACCTCGATCGCTCGCACCCTCATTCACGACCCACAGGTAATGATTTTTGACGAGCCGACGATTGGCCTGGACATCATGACTGCCCGCACGATCATCGACTTCATCCGCGAGTGCCGCCAACGGGGCAAAACCGTGATTTTCTCGACTCACGTGATGAGCGAGGTGGATAAATTGTGCGACATCATCGGCATCATACAGTCCGGCAAGCTCCTCGCGGAGGGTTCCCTTGCCGCATTGCGTTCGCGCTATGGTGAAAACGACCTGGAGGAAATCTTCGTGAAGGTCATCGCTCCGCTCTACGCCAGCCAGGAGGGCAACTGACATGAATCTCCGCAACATCGGCATCGTCTATCGCAAGGAACTCCGCGAGGCGCTGCGCGACCGACGCACCCTGATTTCCTCGCTCCTGGTGCCGCTTCTGCTATTCCCCCTGCTCACCGCCGGAATCGGCGCCGCGATTTCCGCCCTGGTCGGCGAGGCCAAGAAAGAAGTCCCCGCGGTCATGATTCTCGGTGGGGAAGATTCTCCCGGAATTCTGGCGGAATTGCGCGGTTCGGACAAAATCAAAGTTGTCCCCACTACAAAAAACTGGAAGGATGAGGTCATCAACAAGGAAATTCGCGCCGCGATCGAAATTCCCGCGGGTTTCCAGGACGACGTGGCGCACCAAAAATCCGCCACGCTTCTTATCCACAATTACGAAGGCGACATGAAGTCCGCCCTGGCCACGGACAACGTGCAGAAAAGCCTCGAAAAATATCGCGACCGGATTGTTCACGACAACCTCGCCGCCAAAAATCTCCCCGAGACCGCATTCAAACCGTTTGAAATCAAGGAGCACAACGTCGCCCCGCCCGAAAAGGTCGGCGGCGCGGCCTTCGGCGGCGTCATCGGCTACATGGTCATCCTTCTCTGCCTCACGGGGAGCATGTATCCCGCCATGGACCTGACTGCCGGCGAGAAGGAACGCGGCACGATGGAAACCATACTCTCCAGCCCGATTGCTCGAGTCGACCTCGTGTTCGGGAAGTTCTTTCTCGTCCTTACCACCGCTCTCGTCACGGCCGCACTTTCCGTGACGTCCATGGGCGTGTCTTTCGCGGTCCTCGGGCACCTGCACGCCTTTGACACGGCTGGCGCCGATGCCTCCGCCCAGCTCCAACTGCACATCGGCATCTACACGGTCCTCTCCATCTTCATCATGGTGCTTCCGGTTGCGGTCCTTTTCGCCGCCGGCGTCATGACCGTGGCCCTCTTTGCCAAGAGCTACAAGGAAGCTCAGAGCTACGTCAGCCCGCTCATGTTCATCGTTATCATTCCAGCCGTCGCCGCCATGCTGCCCATCGACCTCACCGCCAAACTTGCGTTGGTGCCCATCCTTAATGCCAGCTTGCTCTGCAAAGAACTGGTCACCGGCACATATCACTGGAATTTCATCGCCATCATCTTTTTTTCGACGTGCGTCTATGCCGCCGCGGCGTTGTTCCTCGCGGTCAAAATGTTTCAGAGGGAAAGCGTGCTTTTCCGATCCTGATTTCGATCTTGCGGGCATGCGGTCCAGCGGTGCTGGACCCCTACGTGAAAAGGCGGATGCGACGGCTTGCACACGATGAAATCATGGTTTGGCTCGCGCGAACTTTCTGGGCATCTATTGCGTCTACCTTAATATGCGACGGCGGCTTCTCCGCATCCTTCTAATCCTGGTGCTGTTCCCGCCGGCTTTTGCGGCGGTGGGCGGCTGGTTGGCGGCACCGGCATTCTTGCATCCGATTCGGCGGCCGCTGACGCCCGATCTCGTGGTGGAAGCCGACGTTTCGTTTGCCGAGGTCCGCGCGCATCGCGAAGAGTTCGACGTGCGTGCGCCCGACGGCGCGCTGCTGCGCGGGTGGAAAGTGCGTCCCGCAAATCCCAATGGCGCGTGGGTGCTGGTGTTTCATGGCGTTGCGGATAACCGCATGGGAGTCCTGGAACAGGCGCTGATTCTTCTTCGCGCGGGGTACGGCGTCACGATGATGGACGCGCGCGCGCACGGAGAAAGCGCAGGCCTCGTGGCCACTTACGGCTGGCTGGAGCGCGACGATAGCCGCGCGGTCGTCGATGCGCTGGTGGCAACGGAGCATCCCCGGCACATTTATGCATTGGGAGAATCGATGGGAGCGGGCATCGCGCTGCAAGCGGCAGGAGGCGATGCACGCATCGAGGCCGTGGTGGCGGAAGCGCCCTTCGCCAGTTTGCGGGAAGCTTCGTACGACTATGCCGGGCTGCAAAAATATCCGCTGCTGGGAAAAACGATTTTCGCGCCCGGCGCGTGGATGATGCTACACCGCGGGCAATCACTGGCAGGCTTCCCAGCAGCGGATGTCTCTCCGGAAATCGCGGTGGCGACGCGCGCGTTTCCCGTTTTCTTGATTTGCGATACCGCGGACACGACGCTACCCTGCCGCCACGCCGAAAGAATTTTCAGGGTGGCGCGAGGACCAAAATCGCTTTGGGTGGTTCCGCGCGCGTTTCACACGGCGGCGATGGCGTACCAGCCGGAGGAATTCCGCCGCCGGGTCCTGCACTTCTTCGCGGACCCCGCGATGGCGCCGTGACTCGCGCTAACGCTTAGTTCGGGGACTGGACCACGTCGTGGGTCATGGCTTCGGACTGTGCTTCCCATTCGTCGCTCAGGCGCCGCACGGTTTCCCGCATGCGCACGGCAAGCGTGGCGATGGTTTCCAGACGGTGCTCCGTCTGCGGTGGCAGCGGCACCTTTTTCCGGCGGAGCTCCACCAACAAGAGTTCGGCATTGCCGAGTATCCCGGTCAGGGGGTTGTTCAATTCGTGGCGCAAAATTTCTCCGAAGTCTCTTGCCTCCGAATCCCCGGGATGATCTTCGGTTTCCAAGGGGCGCGCCATCCTGGCGCTTCGCCATCCGCCGCGCTGGCGGAGACGGCGCTCCACCAACCCCATGGCCACCGGCAGGCAACCCGCGGCGCGCACCACAAAATCCACTGTTCCACCTGCCAGCAGCGCCAGCAGACCGGCCTGCTGCTCCGCGCTTCCCACCACCACCGTCGGCGCGTAACCCGCAAACAGGGTGACCACCGCGTGCAGCGCCGGCACCTCCTCCAGCCCCGCATTGGCGTCCGGTCCTACGGTTCGTTGCTCGACCAGGATCACGGCGGGGATGCGCGCTTCCAGCAGTTTGCGCGCCGACTGCCATCCACTCACGCACTCCAAACGGGCCGGATTGCAGCGCTGCCCCCATTCGCCCTGCACTTCTTCGCGGAATTCCCGTTCACCGCACACCAGCACGAACTCTTCCCGTCTGCCGTGATTTTTTCTCGCCATGGTGTTCCCCAACTCTCTAGGCTTCCTTTGCCTTGACGCTTGCCCGGACGGCAGCCAGATCCGTTTTAGTTCCCAACATCCCGTGAACCGCGACGGTCAATTCTTCCATGTGGAATGGTTTGGCAACATGAGGCAGGTGATGTCGATCCAGAAACGCCTGCGTGCGCGGCGCGACCAAGTCGCCGGTGACAAACAGCACATGCTCGCGAAGCGGATTCTGCCGCTGCACGAGTGTCCGATAAAACCTCTGGCCGTCCATGCCAGGCATTTTCAAGTCACAGATAGCCAGGTCATAGGATTCGCGTTCCACCTGCTGCAGGGCCTCGCGGCTGTCCAGCAGGACGTCCACGCGCATGCCCTCGTCGCCCAAAACATCCGCGATCAGGTTCGCGACCGTTGGTTCGTCCTCCACTACCAGGATTCGTGGCACCTTTCCTGCCGGCATACTTTCGAGCATGACGTTCTCTGCCGGCGGCGCGGGTTCGCTTGCCGCCAATCCAGCACGTTTCTCGTCGTCCTGTACGCCGGCTGCTGGAGCAACCGGCAATTCCACGACGAAACGCGCGCCCCCGTGCGGCGGACTCGACAGCGCGACAGTGCCGCCGTGCTGGCGCACGAAGCCCAGGACAATCGCCAGTCCTAAGCCGGTGCCCACACCGGGCGGCTTGGTGGTGAAAAAAGGATCGAAAATGCGCGCCTGGATCACGCCGGGTATTCCAGGGCCGTCGTCCCAGACTTCCAGGGTGACGCGGCCGCCGGCGAATCCCGTGCGCACGCCGATGGTGCTGCCTGTTCCGCTGTATTCGAGGGCTTGCTGGGCATTCTGGAGCAAATTCATCACCACCTGCTGCAGTTGGCCGTAGTCCCCTTCAATGAGAGGCAGCCCCTCCTGTTTTTCGACGATGAGGCGAAGGTGGCTTCCGGAAAGCGCCAGCCTCTGGAGTTCCATGGTGCGATCCACCAATTCATTCAAGGAAACGCGCCGCCGCTCCGGCAACGATTCCCGCGACATGAGGAGCAACTGCCGGAGGATGGCTGTGGCGCGTTCGGATTCTTCCAGGATGTTCTGCGAAAGCGTGGCACGCATCCCACCGCCATCCCGTGACACCAATCGCTGCGCGTTCACCAGTATGGTTGTGAGGGGGTTGCTCAATTCATGGACGATCCCGGTGACATGCTGCCCGATGGCCGCCAGCTTCTCCGTCTGCATCATGCGGGACTGGAACATTCGTTGTGCGCTCATCTCCCGGTACACTTCCACCCGCCCCAGTCTCCGCCCGTTTTCACCGACAATTGCGCTTGTGGACCGCTCAATCACCTGAGGAAAAGGCGCTTCCATGGCCAATTCCTCGTGCATCCTCTCCCCGGCGCCTTCCGCGAAGGCTTTCCAGCGGGCCGCGAACTTTTCGGGCTCCCTGGCATTCTTCCCCGTGATGCGTATCAGGTCCTCGAGACTCTGCAAGGAAGCGCCGTCGTTAGCGCTCAGACCCAGGATCTGAAGAAAACGCGCATTCTTCGCTCGAATGCGATCGTTTTCGTCGAAGACAACAACCCCTTCATCCAGCCAGTCCAGTACCTGGTGGAGTTCCGCCTCCCCTTCATGGACCTGCCGCGCGCGCCCTCTTCCGGCCACCCTCTCAAGGGATATGGAACAATGCTTCCCATCGGAAATCGCCGTGCCTCGCAATCGCAACGCGGTCCCGTTTTTCAAGTTCGCCACAAGCGAGCCTTCCGGCCCCGAGGTTCCCTCGGCGAAAGCAGACTCCACCCAACCGTGGACTTCCTCCCACTCCCGTGGCCGGAACACCTCAGCAAATCGCAAGACCTGATGGGCATCTTCACGCGCCTCTGCCGCTTGTCCGATCAGTTCCCTGGCCCCGCGGCTCATGCCGGTGATGAATCCTCGGCGGTCCACGATCACCACGGGATCTTCATTCAATTCCAGCAAGGCTGTTTGTTGCGCCTCTTCGCTCAGCTCTCGCGCAATGCGGTTTCGACGCTCCAGGACCTGAGCCGCCAGGAGCGCGCGCAGCTCCAACCGCTCCAGCACGCCGAGAGAACTCCGTGGCCAGGGAAGCCCGGCCAGCAGCACCGCGTTCACCGCTCCGTCGAATTCCATGGGAATGGCCACAACCCTCGAAATCTTCCGCGCCAGGGGAAGACGTTCGGACTCCGCCCCACAGACGCGCCCTGTTTCCAGCGCCTGGCGCCAGAGATTCTCGAGCGGCCTTTGATCGAGACTGTGCACCCACTCGGGATCTCCGCTCTGTTCGCAGAGCACCAGGCGATTCACTTCGCCCGCGGCCGCTGGTGCGTTCACGGGAAAAGCGTTGCTTCGCTCGCCAATCAGTGCAAAGACGGCGCCGGCCCCGCCTTTCCCTTTTCCCCCGATGCAGCTTTCCGCCAATTCGCGCAATAAACCCTTGGAGTCTTCGGGTTCCCGGAGCAGATCCTGAATACGCCGCCAGAGAGTCAGATCCTCCTGGCGTTCGCGGGCCAGTCGGCGCTCCTCCTCGATTTCAAGGAGAAGGCCGAGTTCTTCCGCGATGCGCTCCACCTGCGCACGGGGCAGGAGTGTCTGTTTTTCCCTGGTTCCGGCAAGGATCAGGCCGCCGAGGATGCGGTGCCCGATGATGGGCACCCAGAGGGCACGCTGGAGTTCCACAAGCGGCCCAAGCATGGGCGCACTCGTCGTACTCAGCAGTTCGTGCTCCATGCTGCTTGTGCCGTTTAGAACTTCGCGGGGCAGAGGCGCTTCCGCTGAGATCTTTCGCCACTCCGGCGGCAAGTTATCGGCATTGCGTTCCCAAACTGCGCCGCTGAAGACAACCGTGCCTTTGTCTCCCTCTTCTGCTGCCGGCTCGAGCCAGATCCCGATGCGCTCGATGGATGGTTCCACCGCCAATTCATCAATGGCGATGCGGATCCACGTTTCCCGACCGGCACCCGCCCTGGCCGCACGCAAAACGCCGCCAGCGGCGGTTTTCTGCGGCGTCTTTTTTGCGCGGCCTTGCGAGAACATGCCGGGCCCCCTGTGGCCTACTCAGGGCTCAGCTATGCATTGGCCGGACCAAACTAGTAAGGAGGGGATGTTATTGAAAAAGCAGGGGACTTGAATGACAGGCCGTTGCCAACTCGATACTTGGGGGAAACCATTCCCAAAGTGAAACGGAGTGCGCTGTAGTACCCGGCTAAGTGTCAGTGCGCTCGATCTGGTACTGCTTCAGTTTGCGATACAGGGTGGTCTTGCCGATTCCCAGCATGCGAGCCGCCGCTTGCTTGTCGCCGCCGGTTTGCCGCAAGGTGCTCAGAATCGCACGGCGTTCCAACTCGTTCAGCGGCAACAACTCCTCTTTTTCCGGCGCGCGCTCCGTGGTGGGATATTGCAGATTCGTCGGCAAGTCATGGACACTCACGAGAGGGCCAGAACTTAAAGCCACCGCGCGTTCGATGGTGTTCTCCAACTCGCGAACGTTGCCCGGCCAGTCGTAGGCCATCAATCGCCGCATGGCGTCTTCGGTCAGCTCGCGGTGGGCGTCGTCCGGGTCCGCGAATTTTTCCAGAAATGCGGCCACCAGCAAGGGGATGTCGCCTTTCCGGTCTCGCAGCGGCGGCAGCTTGATCTGCACCACATTGAGGCGGAAAAAGAGGTCCTGGCGGAAGTTGCCGTTCTTGATGGCCAATTCCAAGTCCCGGTTGGTGGCGGCGACGATGCGGACATCAATCGTTCTTCGCTCCGTGGAGCCCACCGGTTTGATCTCTCTTTGTTGCAGTGCGCGCAGGAGTTTCGCCTGCATTTCCAGCGACATGTCTCCAATCTCATCCAGGAACAAGGTGCCGCCATTGGCCGATTCCATCAGGCCTTGCCTGGCCTGCATGGCCCCGGTAAACGCTCCCTTGGTGTATCCGAACAACTCGGATTCCACCAGGGTTGGCACCAGCGCGGAACATTCCACGGGCACAAAAGGCCGGTCTTTGCGAGGTCCCAGAAAATGAACGCTGCGCGCCACCAGTTCTTTTCCCGTTCCGCTCTCGCCGAGAATCAGCACGGGATGCGTGCGTTGGCTCACCTTCTCGATGAGCTTGTAGACCCGCTCCATGCGCGGGGACATGCCAATGAGCCCCCCGAACCCGGGCCGCGTGCGTACCTGTTCCCGGAGCAAGCGATTCTCCCGCTTTAGCTCCAGGGAATGGACCACCTGCTCAAGCCGGGCGCGCAGTTCCTCCACGCGAAACGGCTTGGTGACATAGTCGGCCGCGCCCATGCGCGTGGCCTCGACCGCGGAATCGATTGTGCCGTACTGCGTGAGCATGACCACGGCAATATCCGGAAAGGTCTGCGTCACGCGCCGCAACAGCTCCAGGCCGCTGGTTCCCGGCAAGCGCAGGTCGGTCAGCAGGATATCCACCGAGGAGTTTTCCATCACTTCGAGCGCCTCCTCGGCGGTACTGACGTCCGCCACCTTCATGCCGCAATCTTCCGCGACGCTGCGGCAGACTTCACGGATATGATCGTCATCGTCGACCAGCAGCAGGTGCATCGGCGGCGCGGCACGGTCGTTGCGCGCCATGCCCTCGAGCTGCGCTTTCTCAATCCCGCCGCCGCAACCCGAGTTCTGTGGCCGGAATCCTTGTAGGTTCGCCATAGTCGCTCCACCTCACTTGCGATCTTCGAAAGGGCTCCAGGGGGTAGTTACTGAGCGGGGAAAGGGGGCGCATTCCATTCTGGGAAAGGTTATGCACAACTCTCTTCTATGACAGATTTGTAGCATTGTCAATGTGCTAATTACCAAAACAGGACTAGCGGCGACAGTGTACTGAAATGGCACAGTTGGTGTTTGATTTGGGTGTTCCGGGCTGTATTTGCTCCGTTTGTCAACGGTGCGTTCGTTAGAGCCCCTACTTCGTCGATCCCAGTTCCAGTAAAAGCACGCCTTCGCTTTGCGACCCTACAATCACGATTCCCTGCCCGATCTGGACCATTCCGGTGGTCCTTCCCCTTTCCGCGTCCTCATCAACCCTGGTCCAATTCATGCCCTCATCTTGCGACAGGTAGATCCCACCCTGCCGCAACGAAGCCATTCGAATGCCGTCGCCTCGAAGCCACCCGTCGACAGGGCCGGCCGACAATCCATGCTCGCATCGCGCCATGAGCCCCGTCCCAAAACAAACCGGGCTCTCCAGAGTAGAGTTCGGAGAGCCCGGGTTCGCGTTATGTTTTCAAGTCCCGACACGAGTGGAGACCACTCAAGTGGGACATGGGTTCTTAGTACGTGGCACCTTCGGGTACGAAGATGAAGTCCACGCGACGGTTGTCCTTCTCCATGCCCTTTTCAGTTGAAGCCGTGCCGGCACGGGTGCTGATGCGTGAGGCATCAATGCCCTTCTCGCCCAGGTACTTCTTGGCGAGTTCTGCACGGGTTTCGGCCAGCTTAGTGGCCTTGGGTTCCTTGGGATCCGCGAAGCCGACGATCACCAGTTTGGAGTTCGGTTCATTCTTCAAGCGCAAGGCCACATCATCGCCCACGCGTTTGCAAGCGTTGTCAAAGCGCGACGCGGCGACCTTGGTGTAACCGCAATCGCCCACCTTGCTCGCCTGCGGCGGAGGTGCGGGAGCCTGGACATCGACGCTGGTTGGGGCGCTGGTGCGGCCACCGCGGCCATCATCCGCGGTGCAGGTGATCCCGTAACTGGCCGCAGCCAGCCCGGTGGAATCAAACTGCGCGGTGGCGGTGGTGCCGGAAACCTGGCCGCCCGTTGCGGAATAGCTGAAGGTCAAGGGATCGCCATCGGGATCGGATGCGCGCGAAATGATCGCCACGCGCTCACCAGCGATGATGGGATTGCGTTCCGGCGAGCAAGAGATAACCGGTGGAGAATTCGGGCGCTTGGCAACCGCAACGTCGGCGGCGCAGGTGGCCGTTCCGCCACGGCCATCGTCTACCTTGACATTGATGGTGTAAGAGCCCAGGGCCAGGCCCCTGGGGTTCCAACGCACATCGGGGCCGGTGCCGTCCACGGTGCCGCCTGTGGCCGTGTAGCTGTAGGTGAGCGGGTCATTATCAGGATCGCTGGCGTTCACGTGAATTGCCACGGGATCCGTCGAGCCCTCGTAAACCGAAGGCGCGGCCGCCGAGCAAGCCGCCACTGGCGGATGATTGGGCTTTGGCGGAGCGGGCGGGTAGTCCCAGCGGAAGACGAGACCGCTGCCAATGCGGAAATTGTTCTGCCTGGAGCTTGCGGCCAAATCTGGACCGGAGAAGTTGGTCATGAAATAGTCTGCTTCGACGAAGCGCCACGCGATATTCCTAGCTAAAATCACATCCACGCCACCGCCGAGCGCCATGCCGAAGGAGCTCTGCGTCACGTCGCCGGTGAGGTTAGCGTGGCCACGCGCGTCGCCGAACAAGACTTCAACGAAGGGAACGAAATGATCGAAGTGGCGGAAATTCAAGCGCGGCCCGAACATGTAGGTCCACAGATCGCCCTTAATGGTGTTCAGTACCTCCTGGGTTGCGCCTGTGGGAAGCACATAAACCTTCCGCGAGAAGGTGTAACCGCCGACTTCCCCAACCAGCCCGAGCCACTCGTTGGCATTGTAGGCAAACGAACCCGTCGCTCCATAGTTATTGAAGTTGGGCTCCGAACCAGGGTTGAAGTTGATGTAGCTGAAGAGCCCAGCGACCTCAAATCTTGGCGTCAGGCGACCCCAAGCCCCACGGTTCCAGGGGTTGTCGTCCCAATCCGAAAAAACGTCCGCCGACTTGCCTGCCGCTGCTGCGGGCATGGCAAAAAGGCGCGGCGATGCCGGGGCGATGCTAAAATCGCGCCCCGCGGCTGTGGCCGCTACGCTATTCTCCGACGTTGCGTTCCAATTATATGCGGTGACTACATTCTTCTCCTGAGCACAGAGTGGCAGGGCGAGAAGCCCGCCCATGACCACCGTTACAGCCCATTTCAGCATTGTATTCCTCCCCAAATTTGTACATGAGAATTCCGCGTGGTCCTTGAGTTTTCCTTTAAGAGCGTCGACCGCGCCGGACGCAGGACGATTGGCCGCTAAGCGCCTGTCCGCAAACATCGGGGCGGGAACAGTGTTTACTCACTCGTCATCGCCAGCGGTAAAAGAAGCAAGCGGCTGCCCGAAAAGAATAGTCCACAACTAAATCATTCTGCAAGTACTTCCTCAGGCCCGAATGGATTTCCCGTCTGCGCGTGCAATGGTCAGAAACGGCGAGCATTACAACGGTTTTATCCCGCCCTTTTACGCTAAACTGTTCTCTTTATGACATCCACAACCCTTCTCGATTTGGACTGGGCCGGCCATCCCCGCTCCATCGCCTCGGCCCTGCTTCGTTCCGGCGACGCTGTCGCACTGGTTGATCCCGGACCATCATCCACGATTCCCCATCTCCGGGAACAGTTGAGCGTTCACGGTCTACGCATCAGCGATCTCGACGCTCTCTTTCTGACCCACATTCACCTGGATCATGCCGGCGCTTCCGGCTCCCTCGTGCGAGAAAATCCGCAGCTGCGAATTTATGTGCACTCGCGGGGCGCCCCGCACATGGCCGATCCTACCAAACTGCTCGATAGCGCCCGGCGCCTTTATGGCGACACAATGCAACGGCTTTACGGTGAATTCCTTGCCGTGCCCCAGTTCAATCTGAACATCCTGGAGGGTGGCGAAACGCTTTCTTTTGGATCCCGGCAGCTTCAGGTTGTGTATACTCCAGGGCACGCCTCGCATCACGTCACGTATTTCGATGCCTCGGAGGGAGTTGCTTTTGTTGGCGATACTGCGGGCATCGCCATCGAAGGGCATCCCTACATTCTGCCCGCGACACCTCCGCCGGACATCAACCTCGAACTGTGGAACACCTCTTTGGACGCCATCGCCGCGCTTGAGCCCAAGCGTCTTTTTCTCACGCATTTCGGCTTCTCGCATCATCCTGCGCGGCATATCGCCAGCTACCGCGAGCGCCTCCTCCGCTGGAGCGAGCTTGCGGCCAAGATTCTTGCCGAGGGAGTGGAAGAATCGCAAGCCAGCGAGGCTTTCATCAGTGCGATTGCCGCCGAGGCCAGGCAGACACTTTCCCGGGAGGAAGTGGATCATTACCTGTTCAACGGGGCCCTGCATCTTTCCTGGCTGGGCCTGGCGCGTTACCACCGCAAGCGCGCCGCGGCTCCTGCCTGAAATGGCTCCGAAGACCCGGGGCGGCTCGGCGAGCAGTTTACCCTACGGAAGAAATCGACGGACACATCATGCACGAATTTGAAATTGAGGTCCTTCGGCGATCTCCAGTTTTGGGAGTCCGGTGGACTCCACCGGAGTCCTGACACCGGACCTCATCGGATCGCCTCAGGATGACCGTGGCTTGGTGGTCTTGAAAAACAGACAAATTGGAATCCGCGAGAATTAAGAGCTTGTCGAGTGCCAAGAAGACGAGGAAGGCTTTACGGCGTCGTCTGCTGAGGCGACGCCACGACTCCCGATTGTGCAAAGTCGAAGCGGATCAGCCACTCGCTGGGCACACTCTTGCCTTCCAGTTCCGGCGAGCCAAAAACCCACTTGCCCGCCGCTTTCAATGCCAGATCCGCAAAATACCGGCTGGGACCGGGCGCTTCGAGTTCAGCCTGCGAAACATTCCCGGCGGCATCTACATGCACGCGGACACTTACGCGCACAACACCATGGATTGTGTTGAGCGCTTTGTCGGGAACTTCCGGCAAGACCTGGTCCAACACTTCTCCTCGAGCCGGCGAATCACTGGCAAGCCTTGCGGCTGGCGTCGCGGGCGCGATCTCCGTGCGCAATATCGCGGGCGCGGCGGATGCAGAAGGGGCCTTCTCAACCGCTGCCCTGGCAGAGTCTTTCACTTTTGGCTGCGGCGCGGGCAGCGTCTGATTGCGAGCGTGGTCCGTGGGTTTTGCTTCGGATCGCACCTGAGCCGATGAGGCGCCGGCGGGCGGGGGAGTCTGTTGCTGATGGCGCAGGAATTTTGGCAACACAACGATAGCCGCGAGAACGAAGATTGTCGCGAGCAGCGGAATCGTATAATTGGGGAAGAGCAGCGTTTTCTTTGCTGGCGCACTTGGCTTTTGCTGTGTCCGCATCACTCTGGGCGGGACTGCGGCTAACTTGGCCACCGGGATACCGCGCTCGGGAGAGAGCGGAACGTCCAGCGGAGAAAGCTTCTCAGCCGTGGCCTTTGCCGGTGTGGCTCTCACCGTCGGGAGGGATGGCGCTTTCTGTTCCACAACGTGACCGGGTTTCAGATGTGCCGCGATGTCGGAGGCGGTCCATCGCTGCGCGGGAGCGCGTTTCAAGGCATGCCGCGCAATATCCAAAAACGGTTGGGGAAGGGTAGCTGGAACTTCGGGGTCACCGTGTCGCGCTGCTTGCACGTCGGGCGCATGCTGCGTCAGCGCCTCCACCAGCGTGATTCCGAACGACCAGATGTCGCTCGCCCCCGTGACTGGAGAGGACAGTAACTCTGGAGCGTCGTAGGAATCCGCGCCACGCCCCGCGAGATGCAATTCTCCCAGCCGCATTACCGAATCGACCGAAAGTTTGATCTGTTCGCCGATCGCATGCACGTTCGCGGGTTTGAGGCGCCCATGAGCTAGACCTTGTCCGTGCAGATAGCTCAAAGCCTCCGCGACGGGAGCTACCATCTCGCGGGCTTCGTCCGCGGTCAGCGCCCGCTCAGGCAGAATCTGCGAGAGATTCTCTTCCGCACATTCAAGGACGACATAGAGCAGGTCGCGTCCTTCCAGAGAGCAGCGCCCGGAGTCCAGGAGTTGCAGCAAGTTGGGGTGAGAAAGCCGCGCTGCGAGCGCCCATTGCGAGAGGTACAACTTCGCCGTCTCCGGATGCGCTTGAAAAAACTTGATAACTGCTTTTTCCGCCGGTGCACCGCTGCGGGCTGTTAAGAAAACCCCGCTGCTCGGTGTCCCGCCGAGAAATTGTTGTAGCGGATACTTTTGCTCGATCACGCGCCCTTCGCAGCGCTTCCAGAAATCGGCCATCACACACCTCCGACCAGGAAATCCCTCGACCTGGGGAACCCTTGATTCTCTTCCCACGGCGTCCCATAGACAATCAATTCATTTGGCGGCTACATCGGGGCTGGGAAAGCAAGGCAGACGCCTGGGGCTGGGCGTAGATCTCCCTCATTTTGGCACGAAACGCGATGCGGCAGCGGATGCGGTTTCCTATCGATTACGCTTCATTTGAGCGCCGTGTGCCGACGAGACTTGCGACCAAAACTCCTCGTGAGCAGCGCGCAACGCTCTCTTGACCCTACATTCCAATTCTTCTGGAACTCAAGCCGTCGCTGAAGGCGTTTCTTCAGCGGCTACGGGCGCAACAGGCGTCAACGCGGCCAGACGCGCGGAGAGCACGCTGGCAAGCAAGTCCACGATCTTTCGCGCTCCGACGCCATCCGGATCGCGATCGGGGTTGTACTGCGCTACATCCAAGCCGAGCAGGTTCTTGTGCTTGGCAAATTCTTCCAGCGAGGTTTGCACTTCGCCGAGAGTCAGTCCGCCGCTGCCTGGCACGTTTGTCGCGGGAAACTCTTCCTGGGAGATCACGTCCAAATCGAGGTGCAGCATGAATTCACGCGTATCGGCGTGCAGTTGGGCAAGTGCATCGTGTGCCGCCTTCGGGAGGCCTTGCGTCTGAATATCAGCAGCGAACACATGGCGCATGGGCGAGCGCGCCAGAAACTCCTGTTCCGGGGGATCCAGGCGCACCAATCCGAATATCAGCGTATCCGGCTCGCGCACCAGCGGCGGTTCGCCCCAGAAACGAACCAGCTCCGGCGAGCCTTTGCCAATGATTCCCGCCAGGGCCATGCCATCGAGACGGCCAGAGGGCGTGGAGGCGGGCGTGTTGAGATCAGCGTCGCGGTCGAACCAAAGGAGGTTGAGATGCTTATAGTAGCGCCGCGCACCGGCGAGCAGCGCGACGGTCTGGACACAGTCGCCTCCGAGGACAAGAATCAAGCCGCCGGACTTGGCGGCCAGCTCGGCGCGAGGCTTTAGGTCGTTGAGAGCGGCGACGATTTCAGGGATATTGCGGGCACGCTTGTGATCGTCGTCATCGGCGAAGAGACGCGGCGCGCAATCGCCGAAGTCTGTGACTTCATAGCCGATGGACTGGAGTCTTTCGATGAGGCCGGCAGCGCGAAGTGCGGCAGGCGCCTTTTCGGTGCCGGGAGCGAAGCCGGCCGCGCTGGAGGGTGCACTAATTAAGGCAATCTTACTGGGTTGACGGACGATTTTGACCGCCAAGGTACGCTCCTTTTCTTCTTGCTCCTGTGGTTGCCCCGGGCGCCGGAAAAGCATCCCGGCAACTGCCCCTGCCCGGCAATGCAAAAGCCGTGTGCGCAAGAAGCGCGCACCAATTAGCGGCGCGGCGCGGGCGCGATGGTGGCAAGTTCCGCGGGGAGCGTGAAACGCACGTCTTCGCGGATCAGGTCCAGGTCGCGCTGGTCGGTGAATCCGAACTGCGCCAGGCGCTCGCTCACCTGCTCGACCAAAACCTCGGGCGCGGAAGCTCCTGCCGTCAAGCCCACGCGGCGAATGCCTTCGAGCCACTTGGGATCGATGTCCGTGGCCGCGTCAATGAGCTGCGCCTTAATGTCCAAGCGCTGCGCCAGTTCCACCAAGCGATTGGAATTCGAGCTGTTCTGCGAACCCACCACCAGGATCAGGTCCACATCCTTGGCTACCTGCTCGACCGCCTCCTGGCGGTTCTGCGTGGCGTAGCAGATGTCGTCGCTCGCCGGCCCAATAATGTTGGGAAAACGCTGGCGAAGCCGGGCCACAATTTCCTGGGTGTCATAGAGGCTGAGCGTGGTCTGCGTGAGGAACGCCAGTTTATCGGGATCGTCGACTTTGAGCGCGTCCACTTCCGCGACCGAGTCCACCACCAGCGTGCGGTCCGGAGCTTCTCCGGAGGTGCCCACAATTTCCTGATGGTCCCTGTGACCAATCAAGATGATGGTGCGTTTTTCGCGGGCAAACTTCAGCGCTTCCAGATGCACCTTGGTCACCAGCGGACAGGTGGCATCAATCACGCGCAGACTGCGGCTCTTGGCTTCACCGCGCACCGTGGGTGGCACGCCGTGCGCGCTGAAAACCAGCACGGCGCCATGTGGCACCTCGCTAATGGCTTCCACAAAGATCGCGCCGCGCCGCCTTAACTGCTCCACCACGTAAGTGTTATGGACGATTTCATGGTGCACGTAGACGGGGGCTCCATAGGCTTCCAGCGCCAGTTCCACGATATCCACGGCTCGCACTACACCCGCGCAGAATCCGCGAGGGCGGACACGCAGCAGGACCTTGGCCTCAGAGTGTGTTCCCATTTTCTCCCTGTGTCGCTGAATTCTCAAAATACTATCATACCAAAGACGTTACTTCGGTGCATGTTGAACGGTACTCGGGGGCTTTACCTTTATCATGTGCCCCTGCCTGCAAGTACAGTCCAATACCCCGCTCTTTTCCGGTAGAATGCCAGCCTAAGGATTCCCTCTTATGCCCAGGCCAGAGGATCGAAGGAGAAGCGAAAGGGTCATGCTCAACCTGACCGTCGTCGTCCTGGCCGAGGACGTCGAGCACCGGCAGTTGCGGGAAGAGGCGAAAACCCAGGTCGTGAATGCGCATGGCGGCCTGCTAAAAATGCAGTCGGAGCTACATGTGGGCCAGTCCTTTTTACTGAACAATCCCAAAACGGGCATGGAGGAGAGTTGCCGTGTGGTGCGTGTGGACGACGCCGGACTGGAGTTCTACAACGTGGCGTTTGAGTTTGCCCGCCCCGCCCCCAAGTTCTGGCCGGTTGTTTTCCCCCCTGCCGATTGGGGCCCTAGCCGAAGCAACTGAAGGCATTTGAGGAAGCCAGCCAACTTTTTGCCGGGTTCCGGGTTTCATATGATGTGGAGGTAGATCCAGTGGAATTGGGGAAGAAAGTACAAACTGCAGTTCTGACGGCCACCGTGCTTTTCGGGGGCATGGCTCTTGCCGGGTGCAACGACGATGTAGAGGTGCTGCGCGATCCGGATGTCAAGGTCAGCAAAGGGATGACCTGGGCCTGGCGTCCCATGGCGCCGCCCGCGGCGGCCACTAAGAGGAGTCCCGAGGGTAGGCCGGTGGTTTCGCGCGATGTGATTGCGCCGCCGCCCGAACAGCAGCAACACCTGGAGAGCAATCGCGACTGGAACACGGAAGCAAACCGCAAGCAATTGAAGGAAGCGATTGAACGGGGGCTGAAGGCGCGGGGACTGGTGCAAGCGGCCGATCCCGCGACCGCCGATTTCCTGGTGGACTATCATGTGGCCGTGAAGACGCAGACCGCGACCGTGGCGTATCCCGGCTATCCGGGGATGGCGTGTGGCCCCTTTGGCTGCTGGTCCGGATGGGGCTGGGGACCTCCTGGATTCGGATACGAAAACATCCGCTTCCATGAAGGCACATTCGTCTTCGATCTGGGGTTGCGCAACCCGAAGAAGCTGGCGTATCGCGCCATCAGCCACAAGGAACTGAACAATCGCACCATTTCGCCATACCTTGCCGAGCATGCCGTGGATCACTTGTTGAAGGACTTGAAACCCCGGTAGGAACTTCCGGCCCGGAAATGCGCGGAGAGGGCGGGGGTTATGGGAATGCAATCTGGTCAAAACCCAAGCCCTTGAGAATGCTTTGCACAGAGTTGCGCGCGTTCTCGTCGGCTGACTTCAGAATGCCGTCCTGCAAAGCGGCTTGCTGCAACTGGCGTTCGGCCTCCTGGCGCACTTGTGTTTCGAGATTCGGATCAGGCGACGAAAACAACCCCGTATCGCGCGAGTAGACACGTGTCCTTTCGTTATCGAGGCGCGTCACCAGAATCTCCGCTTTCGGCAAGTGCACGAAGATTTTCCGGTTGCCCAGGGCCACGTCGCTGGGCTGCAGCTTGCCCAGATCCACTCCTGCAATGACTTCGCCATGTACCATTAACAGTAAGCGGTCGCTCACTAGAAATTTGGGCAGAAGAGGATTGTCATGCCCACCGGAAATGATTTTGTCCATCGTGTAGCTGACGGTTTCCAGCCGCTGCAGTTTCTGGATCTGGCGAACCACCGTGGGCTGGTCCACGCTAATTAATACGCGGCCGTCTTTCACCACGCCCATCAAACGCAGAAGCCCAATCCCGGTGGTGAGCCACACCGCGATCCCTACCAGCGCGAGGGTGATCAGGGCGCCACCCAGAATCCCCGAAAAGAGACTTAGCGTTGTTTTTCCAGGCTGTGGATTCGGTTCTTCGGTGGACATATCGGCTCCGGCGGGCATTCGCCTTCCTGGGCCAAATGGTACCCTTATTTCGCCTCCGAATCTGCCGCTGTGTCACTTTTTTGTTGAATATATAAAGGATTGATCCGCAAGGGATATCAGATATCGGAACTCCTCGGCCCAGGGCAGAACAGACCCTACCCGGCCTTGCGTTGCGCGGTGAGTTGAAATTCCTCGTAGGTGCCCTTGAAGTCCTCGATTTTGCCGTCGTGGAAGTGCCAGATGCGCGTGGCCACTTCATCCAGCACGTCTTCGTCGTGGGTTACTAAGAAGAGTGTTCCCTCATATTTTTGCAGCGCGATATTCAGGGCATTGATCGCTTCCAGGTCCAGGTTATTTGTGGGCTCGTCCAGGACCAGGAAATTCGGTTTTTGAATCATCAGGCGGCAGAAAATAAGCCGCGCGCACTCGCCGCCGGACAGCGCGGAGGTGGGCTTCAGCGCATCTTCTCCGCTGAAAAGCATTTGTCCCAGCGGACCGCGTATTTCTTCCTGCGGCGCTTGCGGGCTGAATTGCCAGAGCCACTCCATCGCCGTGATGCCCTTGCTTTTATCGATGGTGTAGCTGAAATCCTGCGGGAAATAGCCAATGGTGACTTCGTGGCCCCAGCCGACATGCCCGGAATCGATCGCGAACTGCCGCTCCGCCGGGGCAATAAATTCACCAGCATTGCGGATCAGCGATTTCAGCATGGTGGTTTTACCGGCGCCGTTGCGGCCTGTCAGCGCGATCTTTTCGCCCCGCGTGATGCTGGCCGAAAAGTGCTGGATGACTTTCAGCCCGTCGTAGGACTTGGTGAGCTTCTTCACTTCCAGAGGAACCCGCCCCGAAGGGCGCACGGTGTCAAAGCGGATATACGGCCGTTGAATATTGGATCTCGCCAGCTCGGAGGTTTGCAGGCGCTCGACCTCTTTTTTGCGAGAAGTTGCTTGCGCCGATCGCGTGCCGGCCGAAAAGCGAGCGATGAATTCGTTGAGTTGCGCGATTTTCTTCTCGCGCACGGCGTTGTCCGATTCCATACGCTGGCGGATTTGCGTTTTCGCGAGCACCATGTCGTCGTAGCCGCCCGGGTACATGATGATGGTCTGGTAGTCGATGTCCGCAGTGTGCGTGCAGACGCTGTTCAGGAAATGGCGGTCGTGCGAAATGACGATCAGCACGCCGTGATACTCGGACAGATACTCCTTCAGCCAGTGAACGGAATCGAGGTCCAGGTTGTTGGTGGGCTCGTCGAGAAGGAGCGCCGATGGATTGCCAAACAGCGCTTGCGCCAAGAGTACGCGCACCTTTTGGCCGCCCTGAAGCTCGCTCATTTTGCGTTCGTGGAGTTCCGCCTCGATGCCCAGCCCGTCGAGCAGCACGCCCGCGTCCGCTTCCGCGGAGTAGCCGCCTTCTTCGCCAACGATGCCCTCGAGCTCGCCGAGGCGCATGCCATCATCATGGGTCAAGTCGTCGTGGGGCTTGGCGTAGAGGAGTTCACGTTCTTCGAGGGCCTTCCAGAGCGTGGCGTTGCCCATGATTACGGTGTCGATCGCGCGGAATTTGTCGAAGGCGAACTGGTCCTGGCGCAGGACTCCCATTCTCTTTGGCCGCGTGATACTGCCCATCGTGGGGTCTTGTTCGCCCGTCAGGATCTTCATGAACGTGGACTTGCCTGCCCCATTCGGGCCGGAGATGGCGTAGCGGCGCCCGGCCATGAAGGTTGTGGTCACGTCCTCGAAGAGGATGCGCGAGCCGAAGCGCATGGTGATGTTTTCGACAGCGATCATATCCCTTCAATTTTAGCGTACCTCGGCTACTCTCCCAAATTCTGCGCAACGCTTGAAGGCGAGTTTCGAGTAAAGTGGCACGAGCGTTCGGTCTTTGAACAAACAGTAGTTTAGTGTCATCTCCATCCCGCAAAGCGGGAGAGGAATTGTGGTTCCTCGGCTGGGTTGCGGCTGTAAAAGCGGCGGCAAGCCGCCGCACTCCAAATGTATGATAGGACGCTGAACCCCATGCTTCTGGAAGACAAAATCGCATTAGTCACGGGATCAGGGCGCGGCATCGGCCGCGCGATCGCGCAGCTTTTTGCAAAGGAAGGCGCATCGGTTTTTTTGGCCGCGCGCACTGAAGCTGAACTTGCTTCAACGGCGAAAGAAATCACTGCCGCGGGAGGAAGAGCGGCTTTTGTCACCGCCGATCTGGCGCGGGCCACGGATGCTGAGAGAGTGATCGCCGCTGCGCGCGAGAAGTTCGGCCGTGTGGATATTCTGGTGAACAATGCGGGACACTATGGCCCTGTGGTTCCCGTGGAAGAGTATCCTTTAGAGGAATTCGACAAGGTGATCGCGGTGCACCTGCGCGCCGCTTTCGTGCTGAGCAAGCTGGTGCTGCCGGAAATGTACGCGCGCAAGTCCGGCGTAATTTTGAATATATCGAGCTTGTCGGCGAAGGCGGCATACGCGTGGGGCTCGGCGTACGCCGCTGCGAAGGCGGGTATTCTCGGATTGACGCGCGTGATGGCCGCCGAGGCCTCGCGTCAAGGAGTGCGCGTAAATGCCATCTGCCCCGGACCGGTCACGGAAACCGTGATGTCCAAGGAATTGGGGAATACACTGGCGAAAAAACTCGGTGTCAGCCCCGAGGAACAACTGAAGGGCTTCTTGAGTTCGCTGCTACAAGGCCGCGGCCAGACCGCTATGGAGATTGCCCAGGCCGCGCTTTTTCTTTGCTCGGATATGTCCAGTGCAATCGTCGGCCAGTCGCTAAACGTGGACGGCGGCGCCGTCTTTTTCTAAGCAGTACCGCTCAACGGAGATCGTTCTTGAAGACCGCGCCGGCCTTCATCACGAATTTCACGCGCTGCAATTCCGTGATGTCCTTTAGCGGATCGCCGGAGACGGCCACCAAGTCCGCCCACTTGCCTGCTTCGATGGTGCCCATTTTGTCGGACCAGCCGAGGAGTTCGGCGGCACTGGTTGTGGCGGTGCGAATGGCTTGCATCGGCGTCATGCCGTAATTGACGTAGTATTCAAATTCCTTCGCTTCGTTCAAATCGCGCCAATCGAACCCGCCTGCGTCTGTGCCCAGGACGATTTTCACGCCCTTCTTCAACGCCAGTTGGAACGCAGCCTTCTCCGTTTCCACCATTTTCGTCCAGTTTCCCGCGCGACCCGGCGCCACATACGCTCCCACCGCGATGGTTGGCACCCAATACACGCCCTTGCGAACCATTTCATCCATCAGTGGCTCGGTGAGGCCGTCGCCATGCTCGATGCTGTCCACTCCTGCTTTTAACGCGGCGGCAATGCCATCGCTGCCAATCGCGTGCGCCGCCACCTTGTGTCCCAAACGGTGGGTCTCGTCGACAATGGCCTTGGCTTCTTCGTCAGTGAAATTCACGTGGCTGTGCAGGACTCCGTCAGCACCGTAGAAGTAGCCGTGGTCGGAGTAATACTTGATCCAGTCGGCGCCGTGCATGACTTGCTCGCGAACGGCTTTGCGGGCTTCTTCGACGCCGTCGACATACTGCACGCCGGTGGGCACTTTGAGTTCCCAGGAATAGCCCAAGAGCGGGTACATGCCCGTGGGAGTCATGGCCCGCGTGGAGACTTGCATGCGCGGGCCGGGAATCTCGCCGTTGGCAATGGCGTTCTTCACATCCACGTCGGCGTACATCGCGCCTTCCGTTTCCACGTCGCGCAGCACCGTGAACCCGTGGGAGAGCGCGATCTGTGCATTCCGCGCCGCAAGAATCGCGCGATAAGGAATCGATTGCTTGAGGAGTTGCTTGTCGTAATCCTCCTCAGTGACGTCCCCTTGCAGCAGCACGTGCGTGTGCGCATCAACAAAACCTGGGAGCACGGTGGCTCGCGAAAGATCGATCAGCTCGACGCCCGCAGGAGGCGTTCCGCCCGGCGTGACGCTCACAATTTTGTCGCCCTCGATCAGGATCAGCGCGTTAGCAACAACTGTGTCGCTCTTCCCGTCAATCAAACGGCCGGCACGGATGGCGATTTTCTTGGGAACGGCGGCGGGTTTTTCCTGGGCGAAAGCAGAAGCGCAGAAGAAAAGAAGGGCGAGACAGACCGCCAGCTTGCGGATGTGGATCATGATTCCCTCCTGGATGCTGCGAAGGGTAGCAAAATCGGGAGGCAGAAAAAAGGCCAGCCGCTCTCTCAGGACGGCTGGCCTTGACTTCATTCCCAGAGGGGACTCACCCTACGCCGACCGTGATTCCGACCTCTGTGCTCTGGCTAACGCAAAAGAATCCAACAAAATCAGCGAGCGGGCTCTGAATCCGGGCGCCTGATGGGACGCCGGCCCCACTCCTCCACGGTCGCCACCCCGCGCCGCGCCGCCAGGAGCCACGCATTCTGGCTAGCCGCAAGCCGGCCGACCCCTGCTTCCCAACCCTTTTGTACGGAGTAGAGGGCTGCCAAACAAAGGCCGATGACAACGAAGCCCAATGCGAACAAGGCGAAGGCCGCCAGCAGCTCGCGGACAAAGTAAAACTGAAGCGCAGCGATCCCCCCTAGAAACCACCAGATCCACTTGCGAAGGCTATCTTTGGCTTTCACGGCTTTAGGATCCCCCCTGTACGGCCAGCCCGACGGCGGCTGAATTCCTTGCTCTCCGGGTTAGATGCTTCTCACCTGACCTTTGGGACGAGGCATCGGACCTGTCCCATTAGACAGTGAAGGAGGGAGGAAATCCATAGTACGAAAGTCACAAAATGGCAGGCAAACTGGGCTTCTAGTACGAGCTGTGCCGAAAAGAACTTATGTCTATGCTATTGTTCATATTAGACTTATTGGGTCTGTGCCAAATAGGGAAACTTGCGTCTTTTGTTCGCCGTACTGCCCTGTGGAAAACCTGCCCTTCCGTACAGGTTTTGCTCGACGCTCACCGGAGGGGGGACCGGGCACATTTGCGCAGGTCAACCTGCTCCTAAGAACAGCCCTATGTCGGGGGAATAATGGACAGAACGAGTCTAATTACCCTTGAAAGCATACCCGGAGTCAAAGGGTAGCTTGCCGTCGATCCGCAGCACCTTCACCGAACTGTTGATGGCATATACGTCCACCAGTCCCACAGCCCCGGGCGTGGCTTCCACCGTTCGCAGGAGGTCCTCGTCGGTTTCCACAATCCGAATCATCACCCGGGATTCATTGAGCTTAGCCAGCAGCGGCCTTACCTCCGAAACAGAGATACCGAAGAGCTTCTGAGTGGTGCCGCGCATCTCCGGGGATTCTGGATCGTGTATCACCAGTGTGAAGTTCCTACCGTCGGGCCAGGACTTTGGCGCGCCCTTACAGAGCTTGGCCAGTTCCGCCATCGAGACTCCCTGGAGCTTGTTCCCCGGTGCGGTCACCAACGCCCAGGTCTTGACGGCAGATAGTAAGGGCAGAGCGGAAAGCAAGAGCAGCCCTGCGAGTCCGAAGACCCGAAATTTGCGAAGTGAAGAAGCATCGTTCATAAGCGCTAACGACCTTTCAGGCTGGATACCACCAGTTTCCCGGTGGTGACAAGCTCGCACAAGTGCATCTTCGGCAACATGTGCCTAACCTGACGACGTGCTCAGAATGCTACCGACGGGTGCACACATGCTTGGCAAATGCGCACACCTGTTCTTCGGTCCAGTATCGAGCGCGGCACTTAGAAAGCTAACTTCGACAGTGCACCACAAAAACTGAAACGCCAAATCAGGAGTGGAATGGCCATGAATCGTCTATTGACTCTACGAAATGCGCTGCTCTTGGCCAGTGTGCTTGCCGCGCCAGTTTGGGGGCAGCAATCGACCCACATCGAGGAAGCCAAAGCGCGCCCGGCGAAGCCTGCCGTCAGGGTCACGCCAGCCTCGCAGAAGCTGTTCGGCACGCTGGGCATCGCCAGCAAATCCGTGGAAGCGCGTGAAAACCTGGAGATGGCCCTGGACCAATATGAAAACGCGGGATTCGATGAGGCCATCATGCACGCCCGGATGGCCACGGAAAAAGACCCGAACTTCGCCCTGGCTTACGCCGTTTGGTCCGTTATAGCGCGCCGCACCGTGCCGGCTCCTGAAGTCCTCCAGAAAGCCAAGGCCCTGAAAACAAAGTGTGCCGGCGACGAGTGCCTGCTGGTGCAATTTCTGACCGGCGCGCAGGAAGCCAACGTGATCCCGGCCATCGCCGCGATGAACGACCTGCTGGCGCGGCACCCGAAAGACAAGCACATCCTTTATCTGGCGGGCGAGTGGCTGTTCTTCCAGCAGGATTTCGAGCGCGCCGGAAAGCTGTGGTCCGCTGCTCTCGACATCGACCCGAATTTCCCGCCCGCACTCAACATGCTGGGTTACTCCTACGTGGAAGCCCTCGGGCCCGATCCGCAGAAGGCTGTCGGATACTTGCGAAGGTATGCGGACGTGCTTCCCAACGAGCCCAATCCCCAGGATTCCTTGGGCGAAGTGCTGCGCATGGCGGGTGACGATTCCGGATCGCTGGCCCACTATGCGGAGGCACTGCGCATTTCGCCGACTTACGTCACCTCACAATACGGCCGCGGCGACACCTACACGATGATGGGCAATTACGGGTCGGCCCGCGCGGAGTATGAAAAGGCCCTGAAGATAGCGAACAATCCTGAGGACAAATTGCACATCGAGTTTCAGTCCGCGCTGGTGCACTTCTGGGAAGGAGACGCCGGCACGGGCCGCCAGGAGCTCGCCGCGCTATCCACCAAATCAGCCGCAGAGAAGAATGTCGCGGAACAATTCGAGGTTGACTACGCCAGAGCCCTGCTCGCGCCAGATGCGGAAACCGAACTGCGGATTCTGCAGGCCCTGGAAAGTTCGTTTGGCGCCGCGGTACCGGGCATGACCGAAGCGCAGCGAAACGCCGCCCTCGCCAGTGTTTTGCGCGAGGAAGTACGCGTCCATGCCGCCAGCAACGATGCGAAAGCAGTGCAGCTTGCTCTCGACAAACTCGCAAAGCTGGCCGCCGATTCGCGGGACCTGCTGGTGGAAGGTTTCTACGAATCGAGCCTCGGTTTCGCGTCTGCGGCCAACGGCGACCTCGCGAAGGCAGCCGAGCAACTCGCCGCGGACCTGCACGCGCCACTGACCGTTCGCCAGTTGGTTCTCGTCGAAAGAAAATTGGGAGACACCCAAGCCGCGGAGAAGGCACTGCTGCGCCTGAAATACCTGCGCACCCCGACGGCGGAATGGTACGTGGCCACGCAGACCAATCGCATCAACGCGGAGGGCGTGAAGCCCTGATACGGATTTCCCCCGAACAGACAATCGCGCTGCAGCGGCTTCCCCCAGCCACGGCAGCGCGATTCGTTTTTCTCGAAAAGTACTTACGCTTTTTTCAGCAAGCGCGAGATCCATACCAGGAGCACCGCGCCGATGAAAGCCACGATGATCGAGCCGATCCATCCGCGGCCCGGCCAAATCCCCAGCAGCCCGAATACCCACCCGCCGACAATTCCCCCGAGAATGCCGAGGATAATGTCGACGAGCACGCCGTAACCTCCGCCTTTCATGACCTGCCCTGCCAGCCAACCTGCGATGAGACCCACGATGATCCAAGCGAGAATTCCCATAGGCACAACCTCCTTGGCTCCGAGAGGGAGCAATCAATGATGGCCCGGAAAAACCGGCTATAGTTTGCTCTTACCCCAGGTGACGCGCAAGCCCGTAGAAAGCAGGATGTCGTTCCCCTTGAGTCCCGGCGGGGGATAGCTGATGTAGTGGTCGCTGAAAGTGAATTGCCAGCTCAGCCAGTTCTTCAACTGCGTGGAAACCGTGGAATCGAATTGGAAACGGTAATCGCCGGTATGCGACAGATTCGGATAAAAGCTCAAGCGTTCCGTCAAAGCTGTCTTCTTGGAAAGCTTGGAATCAAATTCCTCGCCGAGTACCGCTTCCGCGCTGTTCTGCACCGAGGAAGGAATCGTAGTAAGGGCCGGGGGCGGAGTGGGATTCGTCAGGGTGTACGTTCCGAAGGAGTCGCGGTCATAGGTGAGACCGCCAAACAGGTCAAACGTTGAGCGCGCCGTTTTGATCGCGTGGTAACCGAAGCCGCCGCCAAAGACGTTTCGCAGATCCAAATGCTGCAGCGCGTTGGTTTCGAAATCGGCAGTAGCAAAAGCGAAAAATGCGGGCCTGAAGTTGTAATCGCCGCGAATCCCGGCAGCCAAGGCATTCGCCGTTGTGCGGCTTGGCGATGTCGAACTGTCGTTTCCATAGATGTAGGTGGAGTAGAGCGTGATTTTGTCGCGCGGCGTTGCGCGGACCGCTTTTGCGGACAGGGTAAACGTCGCTGTCGAGGAATTGCCCTGCGTCAGCGCCAGCCCCGTGTCAAAGAGTCCTCCCCAGAAATAAGTGAACTTGGGGTGGGCCATTCTCTCAGCCTGCGCGTCAAAAGCCTTCTGCTCCGCGTCATTCCGCACGGCCACAATGACGTCCTTGGATGCGTTCGCGCCACCCGCCGGAGTTGCCGCACCGGCCACCAGGAACTTGCCATCCTGGGTCGTGACTTTTCCGGCCAGCCGACTGCCGTCCTTCAACGTGAGATTCAAATTCTGCGCAGAGTCGATAGCCGTGATGGCATCCCACTGGATCGTGACGTCGCCCGCGAACTCGGATCTAAGCAACAGACTCTTCCCGTCGCCGGACACGATTGTGCCGGTCAGGCGGTTGCCATTTTTCAGGGTGACCTGATCGGCGGTGGCTCCCGCAGCGCTGACCATCAACAACAAAACACACATGAGACTGCGACGCATTTGCGACCTCCTCGAGAAACTTCAAAATGTATTCAACCTGGGCTGGACTTCACACGGGCGGAAGTGAAGCGACCCTGTATCAATACACCGGGTAACAGGGCGATAAAATTGTAATGTTTTCCTTGCGCAGCCGCAATTCCTCTTCCGCATCTTCGACTTGCTCGCCTAGTTCGCCCTCCTTCTTCTATACTGGTGACGTTCTTTTGGAGCGGGTTCCGGGGGAATGAGGGGTTGCGTGCAAATTGCCCCACGATTTCGGTGGATCTGCAATTCCGCTCTCCAATCGGCCGTGCGAGTTGCGCCGCGATCGTTCGCAACGGGCCAAAAAAACAAATCACCCGGGAGGACTTGTGAATAGGCTGCGATGGCTGGGTGTTTCCGGGGCATTTCTTGTATCAGTTCTTGGGTTGGTGGGTTGTACCCGGCAGGAACCCTCTCAGAAGGCTGCGGGGACGACGGCGGCCAACGCGCGCCCAGCGATCGTCTTCATGACGGACTTCGGCACGGCCAACGATGCCGTGGCTATCTGCAAAGGCGTCATGCTGAGCATCGCTCCGGATGCGCGCATCCTGGACATCACGCACCAGGTCACGCCCTATTCGATCGAAGAAGGCTCGCGCTTCCTCGATGGCGCTTCGCCCTACTATCCGGCCGGCACGGTTTTTGTCGTGGTCGTTGATCCGGGCGTGGGCACGTCGCGCAAGGCTGTGGTCGTCAAGACAAAGAAGGGACAATATTTCGTGCTGCCCGACAATGGCTTGATCACTCCGGTGATTGAACGCGATGGCTTGGACTCTGCGCGCGAAATCACCAATACCGGCTGGATGATTGGCAAGACCATTTCCTCGACCTTTCATGGCCGCGACATTTTCTCTCCCGTCGGCGCGCATCTCGCCGCCGGTTGGGACTTCACTTTGGTGGGCCCGGAAGTGCAGCAGCTTGTGCGCCTCACCCCGAAAGTTGCGACCACGACCGACAAAGGCATTGAAGGAGACATCATCGGCCTGGATGACCCCTTTGGCTCGCTCATCTCCGATATTACGAGCGACGAGTTCAAGAAACTCGGCTACAACCTGGGTGACAAAATCATTGTCCAGTTGAATAGGAAGCCCCTGACGCTCCCGTACGTCAAAACCTTCATGGACGTGCCGGTGGGAGAGCCGCTGCTTTATGTAGATTCCCGCGAGCGCGTTGGGCTGGCTGTGAATGAGCGGAATTTTTCGGTGGCGTACAAGATCACGCCGCCCGTCTCGCTGTTCATTCCCAGGAAAGGTGCGCCGATCAAAGGCAAGTGATGCAAACGGGGCGCCCCTTTTTCTTGGCGATTTGCTTTTTTGCGGGAGGCGGCTGACAATCGGAAAGAATTCGCCGAAAGAGGTTTGCCATGCCCGAAGCCGTCATCGTTTCTTCCGTGCGCACACCCGTGGGGCGCGGCTACAAAGGATCGCTGCGCACAACGCGCCCCGACGACCTTGCTGCTCTTGTCATTAAAGAAGCGCTCGCGCGCGTGCCGGGGCTTGATCCGAAGGAAATTGACGACGTCATTCTCGGATGTGCCATGCCGGAAGGGGAACAGGGCATGAACGTGGCGCGCATCGCCGCGTTACGCGCGGGATTGCCAGTGGAAACTTCCGCCATGACCGTGAACCGCTTTTGCTCGAGCGGTCTTCAGGCCATTGCCCTTGCCGCGGACCGCATTCGCAGCGGCGCGGCCCAGGTGATCGTCGCCGGCGGCACCGAATCGATGTCACTTGTGCCTATGGGTGGCAACAAAATTTCACCGAACCCTTGGCTCGTGGATCATTATCCGGACACCTACATCAACATGGGCCTGGGCACGGAACTTATCGCCCGCAAATTCGGGATTGCGCGCGAACAGGCGGACCAATTCGCATTGGACTCACACAAAAAAGCGGTCGCGGCGCTGGCAGCGGAAAGATTCAAGGATGAGACAGTGCCCGTCGAGGTGAAAATCACTGCGCTGCCGAACGGCAATGGCGCGAAACCTAAAGGGCCGACCAAGCCAGCGACACAATCGTTCGTTTTCGATAAGGACGAACTGCCGCGCGCGGATACTTCGCTGGAAGTTCTGAGCGGATTGAAGCCCGCGTTTCACGTGAAGGGCACGGTGACGGCCGGAAACAGCTCGCCTATGAGCGATGGCGCCGCGGCGGTGGTGGTCATGTCCGATGCCAAGGCCACGCAGCTCGGCCTGAAACCGCAAGCGCGTTTTGTTGCTTTCGCCACAGCCGGTTGTCCGCCGGAAGAGTTCGGCATTGGCCCTGTTTACGCCATTCCCAAGGCTTTGCAGTTGGCGGGGCTATCCCTCAACGATGTTGCGGTAATTGAATTGAACGAGGCGTTTGCGGCGCAGTCGCTGGCCGTCATTCAACAAGCCAATCTCGATGCGGCGCGCGTCAATCCAAATGGCGGCGCGATTGCGCTCGGCCACCCGCTTGGGTGCACCGGCGCGAAACTCACTGCTTCTCTTATCCGTGAGTTGCAACGCCGCAACGCCCGCTACGGCATGGTGACCATGTGCATCGGCGGCGGCATGGGCGCGGCCGGCATCTTTGAGCGCCTGTAACATTTTTTGCAAGTAGATCTGGCAGTTGCATTCTCCCTATCTTTCTCTCGTGGGAAGAGTCTACGGCACGCCGCTTACACTGCTTCTGGCATTCCGGGTGGTTGGTCAGTTTCCGATTGCGCGGCTATACAACCAAGTGGAAATGGTCAGGCTCACAGCGACTTCCTAAGGCCATCGCCAGGGCTTCCTTTATCCCAGGGGGCAATCACCTGGTGTAGACTGTGTCTCTATGAAGACTTTCTACAGCGTAACGTCCTTTGTTTTCTTGATTGGTTTGGCCATTCTCTGTTGTCTTGCTCCCTGGACGACTACCCCGGCCGGGAGCCCTGCGGCTCACGACTCCTTGGGTTATGCAGCCATCTGGTCGCAGCGGTTTGCTGTGGTCTCCGGAGCCAGAGTGGACCCAGGAGCCTTCGCAATCCTAGCTGGAGTGGTGGCCTTTTTCGCCATTGTAATTGGCGCGGCCGCGTACTTTTTCCGCAGCCAGCGCGGATCGGAAAGAGAAGATGTTTGAGGCCGCGCATTCGTTTGGGTAGCGTCGCGCTTGGGAAGCTGTCGACCAGTGCTATTGCGCGAATATGCCCCTCAGGCGTAGAATCCCGAAATTGCTTTTTTTCAAACGACTGTTTGAATTTTACCCACGGCTTTCCGCCGGCAAGGAGCAGCACCATGGCGAGCTCGGTACTTTCCAAACCCGCAGCGAAGGGCGGCAGTTTTCTGCTGGAAACCCCGGTCCCGCAGGATGTGTTCACTCCGGCGGATCTTACCGATGACCAGAAGCTCATCGGACAAACCGCCGAAGAGTTCGTCATCAAGGAAGTTTTTCCTCACATCAAGGATTTGGAAGAGAAGAAGCCGGGGCTGATGGCCGAACTCACGCGCAAAGCCGCGGAACTCGGACTGATGAGCGGCGCAACGCCCGAAGAGTACGGCGGCGCGGGCCTCGACAAAATTGCCACTACAGTCCTGACCGAGAAAATTTCCATCTACGGCGGGTTTGCCACCACGCACGGTGCCCATGCGGGCATCGGCACCCTGCCCATCGTTTATTTCGGCACCGAAGCGCAGAAGAAGAAGTACCTGCCGAAGCTCGCGAGCGGCGAATACATCGGCGCCTACTGTCTCTCCGAGCCGCAAGCCGGCAGCGACGCGCAGAATCTGCTGACGCGCGCCGAACTCAGCGCCGATGGAGCCCACTACATTCTGAACGGCCAGAAAATGTGGATCACCAACGGCGGCTTTGCCGACCTTTTCATCGTGTTTGCGAAAGTGGATGGCGAGAAGCTCACCGCTTTCATCGTCGAAAAGAGCTTCCCCGGCTGCAAGCCCGGCAATGAAGAGCACAAGATGGGCATCCACGGGAGTTCGACGACGCCGGTGTTCCTGGAAAACTGCAAAGTGCCGAAGGAAAATCTGCTGCACGAGATTGGCCGCGGCCATATTGTCGCGTTCAACGTTCTGAATGCCGGGCGATTTACTCTCGGCGCGTCCTGCCTCGGCGGCTCCAAACATGTGCTGATGGCCGCCTCGAAATACACGAAAGAGCGCAAGGCCTTCGGCAAGCAGATCGGCGAATTCGGTTTGATTAAGGAAAAGCTGGCCGAAATGGCCGTCCAGATTTTCGCCGTCGATTCCATGATTTACCGCACGGCCGGCAATATCGAAGCCGCCATGAGCGCCGCTTCCGGCAGTGGCGGAACGGCTCAGAACACCATGAAAGTGCTCGAGGAATACGCCATCGAAAGCTCGATCGCCAAGGTGTACGGCAGCGAGATGCTGGACTTCGTGGTGGACGAGGCGGTGCAGATCTTTGGCGGCTACGGTTTCCACGAGGATTATCCCGTCTGCCGCGCCTACCGCGATTCGCGCATCAACCGCATTTTTGAAGGCACCAACGAAATCAACCGCATGCTCATCATCCAGATGCTGATGAAGCGAGCCATGGGCGGCCAATTGCCCCTGATTCCCGCGGCCATGAAACTCGCCGATGAAATCCTTGCCGGTCCGTCGTTTGAAGAAACGCCGGAAGGCGTGCTGGCGGAAGAAGCGCGCGTCATCGCCAATACCAAGAAAATGTTTCTGCAGGCGGCCGGCGGCGCGGTGCAGAAGTTCCGCGAAAAGCTGGCGGAGGAGCAGGAACTGATCGGCGCCCTCGCCAACATGGTCATGGAGATTTATGCGATGGAGTCCTGCCTGCTGCGCGCTCAGAAGGCTGCCGCCGCCAAAGGCGAGGCTGCCTCGTCCGTGATGATCGATGCCGCTCGCGTTTGCATCGCGGACGCCGCCGAACGCGTGGACCACGAAGCCAAGCGCGCCATCGCCGCCGTTCACGAAGGCGACATGCTGATCACGCAGTTGGCCGTCCTGAAGCGTTTCGGCAAGCGCCCCGCCGTGGATACAATCGCGCTCCGCCGCCGCATCGCCGCCGCCGTCCAAGCCCAGGACCGCTACCCTTTCGAGGGCCGCTGAACCTCAGCGGATTCGTAGGTCCATCATCGGATCTTGCTCACGCCGTTAGGCATAGCCGAGCTTTTGTGCATGCTCGAAGAGAGATACGCGTGATGACGCAGCACGAGCTATGCATGGCCACTTGCCGATCAGGTCTATGACCAGCCGGGCACAAATGCCCAAGGAAGCGCTTTCCCAGATTGAAACTCCGCTAGACAATAGAGGGACCTGGTACCAGGACTACACCCTTGTCAGCGCGAATATTTCCTCGCTCCCTTTTGCTTCTGGCCCTCGCTGTGGTGATCTGCCACGTCCTGACGGTGGTGTTCTTTGGGGCCACCGCCTTCGGCTCCCTCCTCGGCAACGCCTTGCAAATCCTCTCCAGTCTCGTCGCCGCGATAATGTGTTTCCGGGCCGCCCGAAAACTCAGTGGCTTCAGCCACTCCTTCTGGACCCTGGTCGGCTTTGGAATGTGCATGTGGGGCGTGGCGGACTTGGGCTGGACCTACTACGAAGTCTTTCTGCACGCGGAACCGCCGCCAGACTCCATGATCCGCTTCCTGTTCCATTCGCACGGGATGTTCTTCGTGATGGCGATTTTTCTGAACCAGGAAAAAACCCATGCGCGCGTGGAGTTTGAAGAAGGTCTGGATTTCGTCCAGATCGGCATTTTCTTTTTCCTAATCTATTTCGGTATGCACATTCTGCCGGCGCTGAATTTCGGCGCCCGGGACGCGTTGGCCCGCGAGATGGTTGTCGCCAGAAGTGTGGGCGCAGGCATCATCCTGCTAGGCGTCTTGCAGTGGCGGCGCGGCGTCTCAACGCAGGCCCGAAAGCTCTTCGGAGGGCTGGCGCTTTATACTCTGATCTACGCCATCGGGGCATATACCGCAGACGCGATCCAAGTCGCCCATCAAACCCCGACAGGCAGTTGGTATGACCTCGCGTGGACGATACCGCTGCTCTTTGGAGCGTTTTGGGCCGCCACCTGGCAGCCCGTCGAGACGCACGACCTGCGCCGAGGCGTGCACGCAAAGTCCCTACCGGAGATTGTCCTTACGAACTGCATGTTTGCCTTTCTCCCACTCGTCATTCTTTTTCTGGCGGTCCAATTGGCTCCGGGATGGAGACTTATCCGCTTCACTCTCTTGGGCCTTTCGTTTGTGTGCTACGCCTTGCGCATCGGTCTGACGCAGTTCCACCAACAAAAAACCGCCGAAACCGTTCGCCGTCAGACCTTGGCGATGGACTCCTCGGCTGATGGCATGGGCATTTTGAATGAGAAGGGTCTGCACGCATACGCGAACTCTTCCTTCGCTCGCATGCTGGGCTTTGCAGGTCCGGAGAGCATCATTGGCCAGCCCTGGCGCACGGTCTACGCCTTTCAGGATATGGACCGCCTTGAACCGGAGATCCGGCGCTCGCTGGCCCAGGCAGGCAAATGGTCCTCCGAAATACTGCTGCACCGGCCCGATGGCACCAAGCTACCCGTCGAACTGAACATCAGCGCCATGCCCGATGGCGGCACTACCTGCGTCTGCCGCGACCTCTCGAAGCGTGCGGAAGCCGAAAAAGCCCGTGCCGAAGCCGAAGCCAAATACAAGACGCTCGTCGAGCAGGTAAACGCCATCACCTATATCGCGGAAGTCGGCATTGCCGGACAGTGGTTTTACGTCAGCCCGCAAGTAGAGGCCATACTCGGCTACACCGCCGAAGAGTGGCTGGGCATTGCCGAGCGCTGGGCCCAATTGATTCATCCGGATGATTTGCCGACCGTTGCCGCCGCCGAAGAAGCCAGCAAGAGCGGTACCCCCTTTCAGGCGGAATTCCGGATCAAGCGCAAGGACGGCCGCGAAGTCTGGCTAAACGACACCGCCGTCGTGGTGCAGGGAAGCAACACCCACCCGGTCATGGAAGGCATCATCGTTGACATCACGGAACGCAAGCAGTTGGAAACGCAACTCCAGCAATCCCGTAAAATGGAGGCGGTCGGCCGCCTGGCCGGCGGAATCGCTCATGACTTCAACAACCTCCTGACGATCATCACCGGATACACCGAACTGGCGCTCAGCCGCCCCACGGTTCCGCCAGAACTGCGCAGTGACATCGAACGCATCGAAAACGCGGCGGGCCGCGCCGCGGGACTCGTGCGCCAGTTGCTCGCTTTCAGCCGCCGCCAGGTGCTGCAACCAAAAATCATCGACGTCAATGGGGTCGTACTCAATCTGGATAAGCTGTTGCGCCGGCTGATGGACGACAACGTGGAGATGGTCACGCACGTTCAGGAAGAGGTCGGCAAAGTGAAGGCTGACCCCGCACAGCTTGAGCAGGTCATCATGAACCTGGTGGTGAACGCCCGCGACGCCATGCCCAATGGCGGCCGCCTGGTTGTGGAGACTGCTAACGCCGATCTCGATGCGAGTTACACCGAAAACCATGTCAGCATGAAGCCCGGGCGCTACGTCATGCTCGCGGTTTCCGACACCGGTGTGGGCATGGATCGCCGGACCATCGCGCACATCTTCGAGCCTTTCTACACTACAAAGGAAAGTGGACGCGGCACCGGCCTGGGTCTGTCTACCGTTTACGGCATCGTCAAACAAAGCGGCGGCCACATCTGGGTGTACAGTGAGCCTGGCAAGGGCAGCACGTTTAAGGTCTACCTGCCGCGTGTCGACGGCCCCGTCGAGGAGACCGGCGTCGCGCAACCACGCGCCCTCTCCAAGCGCGGCGCGGAGACCATCCTCCTGGTCGAAGATGAGGAGGAAGTCCGCAACTTGATCCAGACGGTTTTGACTGAACACGGCTACGACGTGATTCCGGCGCGCGATCCCCAGCATGCCGAACAACTCGCCGCCACTTATGCCCGCGAGATTCACCTGCTCCTGACGGATGTGGTCATGCCCGGCACCGGCGGCCGCGAATTGGCTTCCCGGATCACTCCGCACCGCCCCGATATCCGCGTGCTGTTCATGTCTGGCTACACCGAAAACGTAATCACCAGCGGCGGCATGTTGGAAAAGGGGCTGGCGTTTCTCCAAAAGCCTTTTACTCCCGCCGTGCTCGTGGAGAAGGTCCGCGAAGTCCTTAACCACACACCCGCCATCTGAGAGGGAGTCCTGCAAAGCGACATTCTGATATGGAATGAAAAACGGCCAGTCAGGTTTGTTAAGGAGTCAAATGTTGTGCAACCCGGAAGAGATGTATTCCATCAAGGCTTCGATGCGTTCTCGATGGGCTCTTTCGGCTTGTTGATGGTGCTCAACGTCTCCACGTTGAATCGCTTGTAGTCGGAATACCGGTTCACCACATTCACCTTGATGCCCTTCACCAGCAGCACCCGCACCCCTACGTGCGCCTCTAAATAAGTCGGCAGCCAGACTTCGTTGTTCACGTAGGCCTGCTCAAAGGAGAAGCTCGTACCCTTTTGCAGACTGGCCAGCAGACCCCCGGCGATTTTTACGTCACCCACAAAATAGGCCTCCAGCCGGGCCACATCGTGGGCCTTTTCGTCCACCCACACGACACCGGCGAGCTCCTTCACCACTCGCTCCTCCATGTTTTTGGGCTTGTACTCGGGATTCGGCTCAAAATCGAACACCAGGACATCCTGGCCGCGGAAGCGCTCCCTACGCGGATTCACGAACTGGGAGACGCGCAAAAAAACTTCGATCCCGGGGTCATCGTTTTCCTTGTCCTTCTTCCCTTCTTCCTTGGCCTTCTCCTCCTTTGCTTCCTTCTTTTTCTCGTTCTTCTGAATCTCTTCAATGCGCTTCTGCGTCTTCTCGTTTTCCTTTTTTTGCTCGTCGTCGCTCAGAGGTTTGCCGCCTTTCTTGACCAGCGTCGCAACCTCATCGCCATTCAGATAGAAGAAGGTGTATTCCTTTATTTCCGTCTTGGTCACCTTCCCGGTCTTGTCGAATTCTGTTTCTTCCTCGACATTCGTTCCCGCGTAATTCTCCTTGATCTTGTCGATCTGCTTTTGGTTGGCATCGATTTCCTCGAACAGCTTTTTCAAGTCCGGGAGCTGCACCTGGGACTTCTTCGGGAAATCAAAGACGCGCTCGCCCACAGTCTCGTTCACCGCCGCGCGTGTCACGTTCACGGCGTAGGTATCGTTCCCGCGGTGCACTTCCAGCTTGTACGGCAGCTTCACTCCATCCACATTCCGGTAATCGTCATAAAAGATGTCCCGCGGTATGCCCGCGATGGTGGCCTTCTCTTCTGTGATTAGATGGGTTTGCGGATCGAAATAGACTTCCCACTGCACCCCCGTGGGGTAGGTCAGCTCCAGCTGGAGCGCATCGCAACCGCGAACACGCGCAGGCCCCTTGAACGCCACCCCGATCTTCCTTTTCGCCAGTGCCTGCAGCCGCGCGTTGTAATACTGAGCCGCCGCTTCCATTTCCAACGCCTGCGGCCCCAAAAGAGTGGCGATCTCGCCATTTTCGGCTTGGTGCCAGGCGGACTTGCCGTTGTAGGACTCAATCAGCGTTTTGCCTTCACTTTGAATCTCGGAGTAATAGCGGTTGGGCTGCTTGGCCCGGAAAGTAAACGTCCCGGGTTTCGCTTCTGACCCGTTGCTGTACGTTCCATCGATTGAGACGGTCTGAATGCGCGAAATAAACTTATTCCCGCCGGCCGCTTTCAGGTATTGCTCGATGATCTTGTTGGCATCCTGCGCGAGGCCGACCTCGGCGAGGCAAAGAGTGAGTACGAACACAGTCCGAGTGAGTCGGCGCATAATATCCTTAGTAGATACGCAACTCCCCGCAAAAAGTTGCTCGGCACTTATGATGCAGCTTGGGCTTGGCTGGAGACACACTCCAGCAAGCAGGCGAGCGGCGACTGGCCGCCACTCTTACTTGGTCGCGGCAGGCCGGTTCAGATACTTCTCGTACAAATCCTTTTGTTTGTTATCCGTGGACGTGAGCTGCCCCTTGATGAAGAGATAGCGCACCTTCGTGGTCAACTCCAGCGGATCGCCGTTGGTCACGATCAGATTGGCGATCTTGCCCGTTTCCAGCGTCCCCAGCTCGCCGTCCAACCCCAGTATTTGCGCGGGATACAGGGTGACCGCCTTTAACCCATCGTCATACGCCAGGCCGTGGGCGACAGCATTGGCAGCCTGCTGCCCCAGGCGCCTCGCGAAGCTGTTGTCGAAGCTGCCGAACGCAATTTTCACGCCTGCAGCCAGGAGTTCCGCGGGTTGCGTCATCAGCCGGTCATAGGCATCGTCATCTTCTATCGGATAGTCCAGCGTCGGCCGCAAGATTACCGGCACACTCTTCGAGCGCAGCAGGTCTTTCACCTTCCACGCTTCGCCGCCGCCCGCCAAAATCATCTTCAGATTCTGTTTCTGGCAAAACTCCACGGCGTTGCGGATGTCCCGCGCCTTGTCCGCAAAAACCAGCACGGGCATGTCACCGCGCACCACCGGAATCATGGCTTCCAGCTTGACGTCGCGATCGTAGAGTGCTCCGCTGGTGGCCGCGACCTGTGCGTAATGCCGCGATTCCTCGATCCAGTTCGTTAGCTGTTCAAGAGCCTTGTCGTACTCCTTCTTCGCGTCGCCGAACGGTTTCTCCTTCGTGGAGAACGTCGAAAAATCGAACGAGTGCGTCTCGATCGCCGGCCAATCCACCACCATCGCCGCATTCTTGCGGATCAACATCTCCGCTGCCGTCCAACCCGCCAAGTGGATGGCCGAGGCCTGCCCGCCAATCAGGTTGGTAGCACCGGAGGAATCAAATCCGCCGCTCGCCGGAACCGCGAGCACCTCCGTGATGCCCACCGCGCGGGTCACTGGGATGTGCGCACTGGACGGGAGCACCGCCGTCGCGGCAACCAAATCCGGATTGATGGAGCCCGTTTCTGTGGTGTCTACGGTCGCGTGCACCGCGCCGATCTCGCTCAAACCCATCTGTGTAACCGGATCGAACAGCCCTGGGTACACCTGCAGCCCCTTCGCATCAATCACTTTCGCTCCGGCGGGAATGCTGACGTTTGCTCCCACAGCCGCGATCTTCCCTTCGTGAATGACCATCGTACCGTCTTCGATCGGCGTTCCCGCTAACGTGAAAATCTTGGCGTGCGTAATTGCCGTGTCCGATGCCGGGACTGTCTGACCACACGCCATTCCCGCCAGAAACAAGCAACCGAGAACGAAGCTCGGTACGCGAAACTCCATGCAGTTCAGTCTCATCGCGCACCTCCTTCACCAATCCGCTCTTGCGGCGGCTTGGCCTTTTCTTCCGGCTTCTTTTCCTCCGGCTTTTTGCCTTCAGCTTTCTTTTCGTCCGCCTTTTTCTCCGCGCTCTTCCTGGCCTTCTCCAGAAGCTCCTTCTTCTCCTGCTCCAGCGCCGCGCGCCCCGCCAGATCTTTTTCGCGGTCAAAGTAAACGTGCCCGTCAATCAGTGTCTTCTGCACCACCGCGTACGCGCTCAAAGGATCGCGGTTGTAAATCGCCAGGTCCGCGTCCTTTCCCACCTCGATGGACCCCACGCGCTTCTCGATGCCCAACTGGATCGCGGGGTTCAGCGTCACCAGCTTTAACGCTTCGTCGTGCGTTAACCCTCCGTAGAGCATCGATTTCGCCGCTTCTTGGTTCAGGTGTGTCGCTTCGGCTGCGTCATCCGAATTCACGGAGACCACCACGCCGCGTCGCGTCATCAGCGCGGCGTTGTAAGGGATCGCGTCGTATGCTTCCACCTTGTAGGCCCACCAATCCGAAAATGTCGAAGCCCCAGTCCCGGCAGCGGCAATTTCATCCGCCACCTTGTACCCTTCCAAGACGTGTTGCAGGGTCTGCACGCGGAACCCAAACTCTTTCGCCACCCGCAGGAGCATCAGGATTTCGTCTTCGCGGTAGCAGTGCGCGTGGACGTAGCGTTTCCCCTCGAGCACCTCCACCAGCGGGTCCAGTTTCAGGTCGCGCCGCGGCGGGATCACATTCTTTTCGCCCGCGGCAACTCGTTTGTTGTAGTCGTCCCAGCTTTTCTTGTAGTCGCGCGCTTCGGTGAACGCCCCGCGAATGGTCTCTTCCACACCCATGCGCGTAGCCGGGTACCGGTCCGGCATGCTGGATACCCGGAAGTTCGAGCGCTTGGGATTTTCTCCCAGGGCAAACTTGATTCCCGGCAACGCGCCCTCAAAGGGGAGTTTCGCTGCGGGCTGTCCCCAGCGCAGCTTGATCACCACCGTCTGCCCGCCGATGGAATTCGCCGAACCGTGCAAAATATTCGCCGCCGTGACGCCGCCCGCCAGGTCGCGGTAAATCGCGGGATCATCCGAATTCAAAACGTCGGCGATGTTCACCATCGAGGAGACCGACACGCTTCCTTCGTTCACATCTCCATCCACGGCGATATGCGAGTGGCAATCGATGATGCCGGGCATGACAAATAGCCCGTCGGCATCGATCACCTGGGCGTCCGATGGCGCCTTCAACCCGCTTCCCACCGCCGCAATCTTTCCATCCTTAATGAGGAGGTCGCCCTTTTCGAGCGTCCCGTGCGTCACGGTGAGAATTGTGGCATTACGAATCAGCAGCACCGGCGCTGGGTTCGCCGCTGCACTGGCCTTCGCCTCTTTCTCTCGGGCGACTGCGCTTGCGCCTATCAACAAACAAAGCAGCACAACAACCGCAACTCCAAAACTCGCTCTGCGCCGGTTCATCGCGCACCTCCCGCGGCCGCGTCGGGTTTTGTGCCGTTGAATTCAAAGGAGTAACCCAACGCGCTGATTGAACCCTTCATCGAGTTGCCCTCGAAAGTTCCCGTGAAGCTTACGTCCACCGGATTCCCTTCAATCGGTAGATTGATTGTGAAGCTGAATTTGTCCTCGCTCACATATCCGCTGAAAACGCTTCCCGTGCCGCGCTGAGCACTATTCACCGTACCCGTCAATGTTCCATCCGTGGCCATCGAGAGGTCCGCTGTCATTTCTTCCGCTCCTTGCGGTGTGGTGGTCGAAATCTTCCACTTGCCCGTCAGGTCGCCCTTCGGCGGCTCGCTCGGCCGCAACGGCTCGCGCACCTCAAATTTGCGTCCGTCCACAAACACCATTTTCACTTTTGTTTTTTTGTCGAACAGATCTCCGTCTGTGACCACCAGGTTTGCGATCTTGCCTTTCTCGATCGAACCCAACACATCGGCTACGCCAAATATCTCCGCCGGCGATAGCGTCAGTGCACGCAGGGCCGCGTTGGGACTCAAGCCCGCATCGATCGACTGCTTCACCGCGGGCAATATGTCTTTGGCCGTCGTAATCCCGCCGGAATAAAATGCGAACTTCACTCCCGCCCTCTCCAGCGCCGCGGGCGACGACGGCGCGCGGTCCCGGAACCTCAGCGTCCGCAATGACGGCACGTCCTCAGGATCACCGTCCTTCGCTGCTTCCGGCCATTTTAAATCCACCAACACCGGCACCTTTTTTGCCGCAATCTCCGCCGCGACTTCGTAGCCCATCTGCCCGCCGTAAATCACGCTGTTGAGTTTCCATTCCTCCCCGAGCACCAGCGCCCGCCGAATTTCCAGGGAACTATTCCCCGGAATCAGCACGACCGCATGCTTCTGGAGCGCCTCGTTCAGCGCTTTCGTGCTCTGGTCGTACCTCGGGCGTTCCATTCCGCGCGGATTTTTTTCGTAGCTCGCCGCCGCCTGTGTGCCCCAGTTCACGTCAAGCCAGACCTGCCGCACATAGGCAATCCCGCCCATGAGCGAGCCCGGATAGCTCCGGAAGCCTCCCGGCGCCTGCAAGGAAACGGGCACCGCAACCGGCGTTTTCACCACCAGATGCCCTGCTCGCTCACCCGCCAGATTCAGGACGGCTGCTTGCCCGGGGAACATTCCGCTCTTGGGAGCGGAGACTGTGGTCGTGAATCCAGCGCTGCGCCAGCCTTCAATCCGCGCATCTCCCAAATTGATTTCATCCGCGGCATTGCGCCACGGTGTTGTCGCCGGCCGGTCCTCGGGCCCTTTCGAAAACGGAGGCTTGGGGTTGGCCTCGCCACCTCCAGCGCTCGCTGGCGCCGCAGCCATGCCCACGTCGGTGAACGCATCCACCAGCCCCGGATACACCGTCAATCCCTTACCTTCGATCACCCAGGCGTCCGCGGGAATCGTTACGCTTGTGCCCACCGCGGTGACCACTCCGCGCGAGACGAGCACGGTGGCGTTCTCCAGCGGCGCGCCCGATACCGGCACCACTTTGGCACCGCGAATCGCAAAGCTGCGCGGCTCTCCGCCCTGGGCCGCCACGCGCCCGGCACCCAAGAGACTCAGACAGAGAGCAGCAAACACAACGATTCCCGGGCGCTTAGAAACGCTCTTCAAACTCATGCTCCACTCCTTGTATTCTGTGCGAAGGCCGCGATCGATTCCCAATCCGCGCAGACTCCTGAGGCTAGTGGTAACTTGCCCCAAGGTCAAGCGCATCAGCATAAAAAAAATGGGACAGGCATTGCAACCTGTCCCATGATTTGACGCTTTCGAGATGAAACCGCGTTACGGCTTCTTCTTTTTCCCGCCGAACAACCCGCCTAGTTGGTTCACGACGTCCGACGTGCCTTTGCCACCGGCAGAGCCTCCCAAACCCGCCAGGCTTTCTATCGATCCACCCGTGCAAGTGAGTTCCGATTTCATCAGGCTGGCTGTGGCGCCGCCAATATCCGGCGTAAATTGCGGGTTGGCGGTCGTGCCGTGAATTTGCAGCGGTACCTTGATTCCGCCGTTCTTGCAGCTCGCGCCGCCACCTAGCAATTTTCCGGCGGCACCACCAAGTACACCGCCGGCCGACCCTCCCAGCGGTCCTCCCGCTGTAGCCAGCACGGTGCCATTCACGCTTGCTACTAGTTTGAAGTCCATATTGTTTTTCGAGTCCAGCGTTCCACCACCCACAACGGTCCCCAGCGCCGGCACCACCAGATCGAAATTGTCCGCGCGCAGGCCCGTCGTGGCCATGTGCACGTTGGTCGTCATCTTCTCAATGTCCAGGTCTTGTCCGGTCTTGATTCCCGCCAGCGACGCGACGCCGGACATCTTCTTGCCGAGGTCGAAGCCCGAGAGCTTGCCGCTGAACAATCCGATGTTTCCATCGGTCACCAATTTGTTGGTCGGCCCGGTGATGTGCAGATTCGTGCTCAACGTGCCCGCGGTCAGCCTGGATCCTTCGGGCAGGTTAATTGCCAGCGCGGGGAGAAACGATTCCAGGTCGGTTGCCGGCAGTCCTTCACCTGCCAGCTTCAGGTCCACGACAAAATCGTCACCCTGCGACTTATACGTCCCGCTCAACTGAGATTTGGCGTTTCCAATATTTACCGTCGATGGATTCAGGACGCCCGTGCCTTTGGCCATATCGTACTTGGAGTCGAAATTCAAACCCAGCGGCACGCTCGATGGCTTTCCGCCTGAGATTAGCAGCGCCTTTGACAGTTTCAGGTTGCCCTTCGTCGCCATTTGTCCGCCCTGGCTGACCAGGCTTGCGTCCATGTCCACCGTGCCGCCCAGACCCAGTGAAGGATCGAGGAAGCCCGTCTGCCCGAGGTCCAGCGTGCTGATCGTCAGCTTCACGTCCTGGGGCGTAGACGCCGCATCCTTTTCGTCAACCGGCCCTACTTTGCCATTAATCTTCATGGTGCCGCCGCCGGGGAGCCCCATCGAGAAGGACACTGTAAACTGGCTCATCATCGAAACGTCGCTGGCCGTCAGATTCACGGGTGCATAGACGCTGCGTTTCTGCGAATTGGTGTTGCCGATCGTGATCTGACCGTTCGTCAGTTCCAGATTCTTGATTGACAAAGATTCCGCCGCGTTGCTTCCCGATTCGCGCGGCTCCACGGGCGCGTTGCCGCCGATGGACGAAAAATTCCATTTCCCGCTGGGATCCTTCAGCATCATCACTTGCGGCTTGTCGATGAGGATCTCGGTGATGTTGAGCTGCTTGTGAAAGATCAACGGCAGCAATTCCACGCCGACCCTCACCGAACTCGCTGTCAGGAATGGTCCCGAGTTGAACTTGGGATCGTCACTGATGGAGAGGTTGTCAATCCCCAGCGAGCCGCGAACAATCGACAAACTCAGGTTCCCCAACTCGACCTTGCGTCCTAACGCCGCGGAGGCCTTTTCCTCGATCGTCGGCCGGAATTGGTTGACGGGAATCAAAAATGGAAGAATGAACAGAATTAGAATCAGCACCAGGACCGCAATCGCGACCCACTTCAACTTGCTGCTCATGGTTTCCTCCGGAAGGGCAGGCGCGGGCGGCCGCTTCCATGTGTCTTGTGCCGCATATTACCACACTGCTTTTCCGTTGCAGTGCGACTCCTTTTTCCCCCGGCCGTCAGCCAAAACTCCACTGTATTCCTACTGATTCCTGGTGGGTTTCGCGGTCAATTGTGCGGGATTCCTTCTAATTGCGCGCAAAATCCGGCCAGGAAAATCGTGCTAAAATCACTTTGCGGGGCCGTTGCTTAAATGGATAAAGCACAGGTTTCCTAAACCTGCAATCCCGGTTCAAGTCCGGGCGGTCCCACCAGCGACTTCACGGTTTGCCAATTCCCATCATCCGCTTTTGAGAAGGCGACGCCGCGAGTTCTACTTAGTGAGTGCCACCTTGACGATCGCTGCCGCCAAGAAAGGAGTTGTGAACAATCCCCAGACACCTGCCCCCAAGAGCAGACCTCGCCTGCCGCGTGTTTTGTACGTGTAGTAGGGGACGACAAATGGCCAGGCGAGGAAAACAAACATATCAAATTCAAACGGTGCCTTGAAGCCGCGGATCCGTCTGTCAGAGTGAACCCAAAAAGTCAGCATCAATTGGAATGCGAACGACCAAAGCATTCCGGTTTCCCGGGGCACAGTAACTCCATGAAACGCGAGGACTGAACCACCCATTGAGAAAATCGCCGTCAGCAGGATTAAGGGGACCAACGATCTCGAAAGAGACACTATGGGCGCCATTTTAACGCCCTCGCAGGCAATTTCATTCACCAAAACTGATGGGTGCCTTGCGTTTTCGGCGGAGATTCACTAAGTTGTTTGCGAGCTCTAAAAAAAAGGAATTCGCGAGTGTCCAGCATGGGGCAGCGGCGAGCCGCCTGCCCCTGGGGAGACGCAACGTTGGATCTCGAAACGAAAACGCAGGACGGTGTGAAAGTCGTCAAGCTAAAGGGGCGGCTCAGCATGGGTCCCTCGCTGGATCGCTTCAATGCCACCATGACCGAGCTTCTCGGCGAAGGGCACAACCGGATTATTCTCGATCTGGAAGAAGTCCCAACAATCGATTCCAGTGGCATTGGCATGCTGGTTCGCTTTCTGACCACGACGAAGCAGAACGGCGGGGCAATCAAGCTTTTGAAACCTTCCAAATTTACGGTCCAGACGCTCAAAATGGTGGGGCTGCTGAACCTCTTCGCAACGTTCGAGGAACTGCCGCAAGCCGTGGCATCTTTTCAATAAGAACGACGATAAGCTTCCGGCAGTAAATCCGCTCTGGCTGGCAAACACGTATCCCGCCCGCCCCATAGCCGCGCGCCCCCCATACTGCGCAGACGAGCAAGACACGGAACAAAAAAAGAGCATCCCCAAAGCATCCGAAACTGCCTCACAAGTATCCAAATAGGAGCAAACCTCATCATCGAGCAAGAGATCGGTGATGGAACCGGCTGGTGCGTTGAGAATAAAAACCTGGGGGGAACATTGAAAGATAGGATTAGCCAGGGAGTTCTTGCGGCGATGTTGCTATTTGGCTTGGCCGCGGGAGGGTCGCGGCTTTGCGCTCAGGAGAGCCCTGCAACTCCACCTGCGAATGAACAGGACAAGTCTGCCAACACTGCCGCGACATCGGCACCGGACCCGCCAGCCCCAAAGGTCCCTGCTGGAACGACCGGCGCAAAACCCGACTCGCCACAACCGAAGATTGAGCCCGAGAACTCCGGCCAGCAGACCAAACGCATTCTGTGGATCATTCCCAATTACCGCTCCGTGAGCGCTAACACTTACCTGCCTCCGCAGAGTTTCAAGGAAAAGTTCTGGATGGCCACCCAAGATAGCTTCGATTACTCGGCCTTTGCTTATGTGGGCATTCTTTCCGGAGTCGCCATGGCGGGAAAGTCGGAACCTGAATTTGGCCAAGGCGTTGCCGGCTACGGAAATTACTTTGCGCATGGTTTTGCCGACAACGCCATTGAGAATTACATGGTGGAAGCGATCGTTCCTTCGTTGACGAAAGAGGACCCGCGCTATTACACGCTTGGCAAAGGCGGATTCTTTAAACGCAGCGGGTATGCCGTGAGCCGCCTATTTATCACCAGAAATGATTCGGGAAACCGCACTTTCAATTTATCGGAGGCTGTTGGGGCCGGAGCAGCCGCGGGCATTGGCAACGTCTACTACCCCGCAGATCAGAATCAGTGGGTTAAGACTTACCAGCGCTGGTTAAGCCAAGTCGCTCAGGACGGCCTTAGCAATATCGTCAAGGAGTTCTGGCCTGACGTCAACAAAGCCCTCTTCCACCGCAAAGACTGAGGCCAAAGGCCGGGACAAACTTCGGTTGCCTCCCTCACAAAAAAGTTAGAGAATGACGGCGTAAGTTCCGCACCTTTCGCTCCCTTGCGGTCCAATTGGGCCGTTCGCATCAATCCCGCACCGAGGTGATCGCATGGGATCAGCTCTGGATGTGCATCGCCTGCATTTTGCGTTTACTGTTACCTATCATTACCTATTCCCGCAACTCACCATGGGCCTGGCGCTGCTGCTGGTGATTCTGAAGACGCTCGCACTCCGCACCGGCAATGAGCATTACAACCGCGCCGCGCGTTTCTGGGCCAAGATCTTCGGCATCAACTTTGCACTTGGAGTGGTGACCGGGATCCCCATGGAATTTCAGTTCGGCACGAATTGGGCGGAATTCTCCAAAGCCGCCGGAGGCGTCATCGGACAGACCCTGGCGATGGAGGGAGTCTTCTCCTTCTTCCTGGAGTCCAGCTTCCTGGGGCTGTTTCTCTATGGCGAGAAACGTCTCGGGCGAATCGGCCACTGGTGGGCTGCATTTTTGGTTTTCCTGGGCTCGTGGATGTCCGGCTATCTCATTGTCGCCACCGACGCCTGGATGCAGCATCCCACCGGCTACCGGATCAATGCGAGTGGCGGCATCGAACTGGCCAGCTATTGGCAGCTGATCTTGAACCCCTGGGCGCTCTGGCAGTATGCACACAACATGCTCGGTGCGGTGCAAACCGGCTGCTTCGTCATGGCCGCAGTTGGCGCGTTCTATCTTTTGACGAAGCGCAACCTGCCTTATGGCCGCACCTTTGTGCGGCTCGGCGTCATTGTTGGCGTCGTCGCCGCGATACTGCAACTCGTGCCCACCGGCGACTTCCAGGGAAAAATGGTTGCGCAAAATCAGCCGGCCACTCTGGCCGCGATGGAAGGGCTGTTTGTGTCGCAGGAAGGCGCGCCGCTGGCCGTAATGGGCCAGCCCGATGTGGAGAAGCGCCAGATCGACAATCCTCTGGAAGTCCCGCGCATGCTCAGCTTACTTACCTACAAACACTGGAGCGCGCACGTCCAGGGGCTCGACGCCTTCCCCGTAAACCAGTGGCCGGACAAAATCGAGCTCTTGTACTACAGCTATCACGTCATGGTGGGACTGGGAACCATCTTCATCGCCGTCATGGTGCTCTCCGTGTTTTTGCTCTGGCGCAACAAGCTCTTTGAGTCGCGCTGGATGCTCTGGATCCTGATGCTGAGCGTGCCCCTGCCCTACATCGCCAATACGGCCGGATGGATGACTGCGGAGCTCGGACGCCAGCCTTGGCTCATTTATGGATTGCTTCGCACCATCCACGGCGCGTCGCCGCGCGTCGATGCCGGCAACGTCTGGTTTACGCTCTTGGGCTTCATGGGCATGTACACCGTACTCTCGATCCTCTGGTTGTTCCTTATCTACCGTGAGATCGAACGCGGACCCGAACCGGAAAATGCGCAGCATGCTGGCGAAACTTCGCTGGCGGTGGACTGAGGAGGGGCGATGGGAACGATCTGGTTTTGCCTCGTCGCAGTGATGGTGGCGATGTACGTGCTTCTCGATGGCTTCGACCTGGGCGCGGGCGCGATTCATTTACTTGTCGCGCAGACAAACGAAGAACGCCGCCAGGTGATCGCAACGATCGGCCCCGTTTGGGACGGCAACGAAGTGTGGCTGCTGGCGGCGGGCGGCACCCTCTATTTCGCCTTTCCCGCCCTTTATGCCAGCGGCTTCAGCGGGTTTTATCTGCCTCTAATGATCGTGTTGTGGCTGCTGATTCTGCGCGGCACCGCCGTGGAATTTCGCAACCACATCCAGAGCCCGGTCTGGATTCCCTTCTGGGATTTTGTTTTCTGCCTAGCCAGCCTGCTGCTGGCCGTATTCTTTGGCGCCGCGCTCGGCAACGTCGTGCGTGGCGTGCCGCTGGATCAGACCGGCTATTTCTTTGAACCGCTCTGGACCAATTTCCGCCTCGGCGAACACACTGGCATTCTGGATTGGTTCACGATTCTAGTCGGCGTTCAGGCGCTTTTGGCCCTGATGATGCACGGCGGCTTGTGGGTGCAACTGAAGACTCACGGCGCCGTCAGCGAACGCGCAGGAAAAGTTGCTGGCATGGTGTGGTGGGGCGTGCTGGTGATGACTGCCGTGGTTACGGGGACGACCTTTGTCCTGCAACCGCAAGTGATTGCGAACTTCCAAACTTGGCCCGCCGGCTACGTTCTGCCGCTCATAGCGGTCGCCGGCTTCGCCGCCGTCAAATTTGAATTGCACCGCAAAAACGAACGAAACGCCTTCCTGGCCTCGTGCACCTATTTCCTGGGCATGCTCACCAGCGTGGTGTTCGGCGTGTATCCGATGGTCCTGCCCGCGCGGAATCCGGCCTTCGGGCTCACCGTGCAAAATGCCAAGGCGGCGGACTACGGCTTGAAAATTGGGCTGATCTGGTGGGTGATTGGCATGGCGCTGGCAACCGTCTATTTTGTTTACGTCTATCGCTCGTTCGCCGGCAAAGTCTCCGTAACGCCCGATTCGCCCGGCCACGGCGAGTAGACACCAAACCGGGACAGAGCGCCACGGCAAATCCTACCCTCCTGACCGCGAGACCAAGGTGCTCTCGTCCGATTGCATGCTGGTTCCAGGTGAAAATTTGCCGCGTCGCCCGACCTGTCCGAATGGACATATCGAGTGCGTCACACTAGTACTGCCGTAGCGTTGACCCTTTGAAAAGACGCCCGTTACTGTCGTTATTGGCGAGAGGTGTGCGCGGAAGAGGGATGAACACAACGAGGTGACGATTAAGGTCCCAACAAAGCCAGCCTTTTCCGCTTCTCCTCGTGGAAGAAACTCGGCGGAACACTGCGCCGCGCGCGGTGTTTAGGGGGATAGGCCACGAGCACGTGGCGGCAGCAGCATGGCAACGATGGTCAAAGCGGGGCGTTACGAAATCATCGACGAACTCGGCCGTGGCGCCATGGGTGTGGTGTATCGCGCCATGGACCCCGTCATCGGTCGCACCGTCGCCGTCAAAACGATTCGCCTGAGCGAAGAAGGCACCGGCCTGACGCGGCCCGAACTCCTGGCGCGGTTCCAGACCGAGGCGCGCGCCGCAGGCCTCCTCACGCATCCCAACATCGTCGTGGTGTACGACGCGGGCGAAGAAAACGGCCTGTATTTCATTACCATGGAGCTTGTGGAAGGCAAAAGCCTGCAAGCGCTGCTGGATGGCGGCCATGCTTTTCCGGTCCCCCGCGTAATTCGCATCATGGAGCAGACGTGCAGCGCGCTGCAGTTTGCCCACGAACGCAACATCGTGCACCGCGATGTCAAACCCGCCAACCTGATGCTGACCGCTGACGACACCGTCAAAGTGACCGATTTCGGCACGGCCAAGATCCTGCAGTTCGGCACTGTCCAGCAGACCGCTCATGTGATGGGCACGCCCAGTTACATGTCCCCCGAACAAGTCAAAGGACGCCCCGTTGATGGCCGCAGCGATATCTTTTCCATCGGCGTCATGCTCTACGAAATGCTGACCGGCGAGAAGCCGTTCCCCGGCCAAAGCATTACCACGGTGATCTACAAGATTGTCAACGAGGAACCTATACCGCCGCGACAGATCAACCCTTCCATCCATCCGGGCCTTAATGACATCGTACTCCGCGCACTGGCCAAGGAGCCCGAGAACCGCTACCAGAGCTGCCGTGAGTTGCTGGAAGATTTGCGGAACTACCGCGCCATGGGCGGCAACGAGCGAAACCCCGACGCCACCATGATTTCGCCGCGTCCTGGCGCCATGTTGCCATTGAACGCAGAAGCAGGCGGTCAGCGCGGCGCGTATATTGAAGATTCGATGACTGCGGCAACCGTGCGTTCTCTGCAAAATCGCGCGGGCGGCCCAGGGCAGACTCCCGCGGTGCGGCGCACCGGCGCCGTGCGACCTATCGAACCGCCGAAAAAGAAAAACACCCTTGCGACAGTGCTGGCCGCCTTGTTTCTGGTTGGTGTGATTATCTATGGCGGCAATATGCTGCGCCCGGAATTTCAGGCCGCGCGCGTACGCAACAATTCTTCGCAACGAGACGTTTTGCCCGATGGGGCAGTGGCCCAGTCGCCCGTTGTGAAAGATATCCGTGTCGACTCCTCCGCTGCCACAGCCACGGTGACTGGACCAACCACGATTCCCGTGCCTGCACAGACCGTTTCTCAGCCAGCTTCGTCGAACCCGGCACCCGTCGAGGAGCCAAAACCCGCAGCCGCTGCTCCTGCTGTGACTCCCGAGAAAAAACAAAATCCTCCCGCCACAAAAATGGTGGCAGACAAGAAACCGGAAACCGCCTTAAACGCCACTGCACTCGAATATAAGGGCCGCATCGAGGAAGCGATTGCGGATCGCGGCTTAAGCGGCCGTGTCATGATCGCCGGTATCGGTAACACGCTTACCCTGAGCGGCAAACTGCGTCCCGCAGAGCACGGCTCGCTGCTTCGGTTCATGCACGATGCTCCCGGTGCCGTTCACATCGTCGACGACATTCTTTACGATGACACACCCCTTGCAGCCCCCGGCGCGGGACAAGCAGAAGGTCACCCCATCCCTGCAAAGGGCCTGAGCGCGGTTCACGTATTAACAGACGTGCTCGGTGCGAGGGCCACGCTTTTCGGTCCTGGCGGGCACTCTCTGGCTGACTGCCAGACACCCTGCAGCTTCAACAACCTCCTCCCGGAGCGGTACAGTCTTCAGGTGCGGAAGGATGGCTACCTTCAAGTTCAAACCGCACTGGCATTGAAGGCGGGTGAATCCCAGGATCAAAAGATTCATCTGGAAGCCTTGGCGAAGGGCGTTTACATCCGCAGCAAGCCGCCTGGCGCGGATATATTCATTAACGGCGCGAAGCAATCCGGGCAAACGCCTACGACCCTCCCTCTGGCTCCTGGCCACTACGACCTAGTCCTCCGACTGCAGGGTTATGCCCCCTATGTCGGTGAAGTGCAGGTCAAGGACAATATCCAGACGACGCTGGAAGCCGAACTCAAGGAGCGCAGCCAGACCCACGTGGCTTGGGCACAGGTCACAACCACCCCGGCAGGTGCAGAGATTATCATCGACGGCATCTCGACCGGTCAGTTCTCTCCTTCACGCGTGCAGATTGCCGCCGGCACCCACGTTATCGCACTGAAATTAAGCGGCTTCCAGGCAGTGAGGCGTGGCGTTGAGGTCAGCGAAGGCAGCACCGTGCCGGTCACCGAAGAACTGAAGCGCAAATAGAGACTTCGGAGTACAGCGAAGAAAAGGGAAAAGTAGTATCGCAGAAGTGCAGATACTTCCTCCGGTAAAGTAACATTTCTATCCCATTATGCACTATTAGTACTATATCCATACACAACCCCTCATCCTACTCTATTCTTGCGGAATTCGCTCCCGCCGGGGCGCGGATTTCTCGCTCAACTGTCCCCTTTGCACCTGGGGCGGGCGCGATTTTGGATTCATGGCGCGGCCCCGACAGAGTGCATCGGACCTAGGAAGATCCTTTGGTATTGCGTGCTTCACTTCTGATCGATGAGAAGAGGTCGGCGAAGCCTGCGTCTCCTCGTGCGGTGAAGCAGGAGCCCGCCGCTGCACTCCGCGAGCGCGCCCGCCAAGGCGACCCGCGGTTGGCCGACCTGACGCAGGCCTTGCGCGAGTTGCATCTGCTGTTGCGGGCGCACCGTTTGTACGATTCCGCCCACCCTCGCGTGCTGGACAGCTTGGATGCCGCCTACGATTCCCTGAAGCGCGCCGCCAGCGATTTTGACGGCTTGGAAGTGCGCACCGAACGGGGTGGCATCGTCGTAGCCAAATTTGCCGAAGGACATTTGCCTGATACACGCGGCGAATTCTATGCCCTGGCGAACGACCTGCAACGCGCCGGCATCCAGACCCTTTACTTCGCCACAAAATTCCATGTGGGCGAATTGGACACCCTCGCACAACTCATCAAGGCCACCTTGCTAAGATCAGATGAGCCCGCAAGCCGTCCCGGAGTGATAGGCTGGGCGGCGCAGCTTCGGGAGCAGCGCGTGGAAGGAATTCAGATCAATACGCTGACTGAGCGCAAGGTGGACACGGTCCTAGCCAGTCTCATCGCTGCGCTGGTGGCCTATGGCGGCAATGCTCCGCAAGATAGCGGCGACACGCCCATCCGCGCGCCGCAAACCGAAGCGACCCTGGACACACTCCGCCTCATCGGCTGCCTGACGCCGCCGATGGAAGTGGCCAGCGGTCTTTCCGCGGAAGACGCGGCGCGCGCCATTCACTCCTCGATGGAACTCGCCAGCCGGAGCACGGTCCGAATGCTCATGGCGGCCGTGACGCATTACACCCCGCAGGAAGGCGAAGCACCTCAGGCCTATCTACAGCGGCTTTCCCAGAGCCTGGTCCTCGAGCACCTCACCACGGAATCTGCCGCTGGCACCTTGGCCCCCGTAGCCGTGCGCGCGGTCCTGAATCAACTTGCCGATGTCCTGGTCAGTGCCGGGGGCTATCGCGGGCCTCATTCCTCGCAGCATCTTTCCGTGCTGGCCTCTGCCTGGGCCGACGAAACCTACCGGGAACAACTGCTTGAGCGCTTCTGGCTGGAGCTTCCGCCGCGTGAGAAGTCCGCCATCCTTCGCGGCACGGAGATTTGGTGCGTGCCCATCACGGCTATCCGCCAGACTCTTGGCCAACTCGTCGAAGCCGGTGCGGACGCCCCCCGGCGTGAAGCCCGCAATACGCTGTTGAACTACGCCAGACGCCTCGAACACGAAGTTCCTGCGGCGCGTCGCATTGTCGCCGCAGGTCTTAGCGAACTTACGCCGCTCCTGGAATCCCTGTGGCCCAACCAGCTTCCGGAAGAGTTTAGCCGCGGCACGATGAAGGCCCTCTGCAAGGAGCAAGCCCCGGAAACCAGCGCTCTGCTCGCGGCCTTCCTCGAAACCCTGGGCCGCATTGCGGTCACCCGCGGTGATTTTGCAAGTTTCGAGAACATTCTGATCAGCTTGGAAAAAGTGCCGCGCGATCCCGAGCACGAGCACATGAACGCACTCGGCCATCGCCTCGTCGCCAACGACCGCTGGATGCTGCTCGTGGACGCCGCGCTGGCCAATCGCCCTCTCGACCCCGCGTTGCCTCGGCTCCTGCAGCGCGATCCGGAGCGTTTGCTGGATCGCCTGACCCTTCTGCTAACCGATTCCCGCGGCTCGGAGATGTTGCCGGCGATGGCTCGCATCTTGCGCGCGATTGGCGTTCCCGCGCTGACCCTCCTGGAAACGCGGCTTTTTGAAGCGCGGCGGCAACGCGTGAGTGCTGCCATCAAACTTCTGGCGGCCGCCGATCCGGACCGACTGCTCCGCGGCCTGACGCGCGCGATGGCCAGTTGGGAATGGAACCTGCAGGATTTAGCGGTCAGCGAACTGGCGCGACCCGCGAATACGTCCTCCGCGCAAAGCACTGCGTTTGTTTTCTCCGCCATTCTTGCGGACGCCCACCCCTTGGTCGTGCCCATGATGATCGATCAGATCGGCATCGGCCAGGAAACTACCGCCGTTCCCCTGCTTATGGAAATCGCCGCCGGCGAACACGAAATCCTGCGCGACCAGTTCGTCCGGATCAAGTCCATCGAAGCGCTCGGCCGCCTGCGCGCCACCGAAGCCGCTGAACTGCTGCGCCAGCTTGCCAGTAGGCGGGAAGGCCTAATGTACGCTGAGCCCGCCGGGCTCCGTGCGGTTGCCGAAGATGCCTTGGCGCTTATGGAAGAGCGGCCTGCTTCGGCGCGAGCACGTGCCGCCTTTGAGCCAGCCGCCGCCCCGCTTGCGAGTTTCGCGGTACCGCGCCGTTATGCGCGCATCCCGCTGGAATCTCCCTTGCGCGCGCAAATGGGCAGCCCGCAAATGATGAGCCCGGCGCGCGTGCGCACTATCAGCCTGGGCGGCGCTTACCTGGAATCCCCCGGCCGCCTGAGCGTCGGTGATTCCATTCAGCTTGAAGTACGCGCTGGCCTGCGCAAGATTCATTTCACAGCCGTGGTACGTAATATCGGCCCGGATGGCGGCGGAGTCGAATTCGTGCACATGAAGGACGAGGACCGCGAGCGCTTGCGCAAGCTCGTACAGCGGCATTTGCACGTCTGATCCCTTACTGCCTGGTCGGGCCGGCTATAAACTCTTTAGTTGCCCTTCGGTACATCTTAGCCAACCGGATCTCTTTTTTTGCATTACCCTCACGAATGCGTCACATCGAAACGTTAGGCTGGGACCGCCCCGGCCACTTGCTAGAATTGAGTATGACTTCGCGCCGTTGCGAGCCGCCGCCCCTCGCGTACCAGTGAGTGCCATAGGGCCAGAAAACACTTAGGAGAAACTGACCGATGATTGCCCCGGTTTGGGTTGAAATTTTAGGAGCTGTGGCCGGCTTCTGCACTACCTTTGCCTTCGTGCCGCAGCTTGTGAAGATCTATAGGCAGGGCGGCCGCGACCTCTCTTACGGGATGCTGAGTTTCTATCTGGGTGGCGTGCTCATGTGGCTGGCCTACGGCCTGCTGATCCACGCGCAAGCGGTGGCGATCACCAACGCGGCCACCGCCATCCTGATCGCCGCTGCCACCCTCCTGAAGGCCTGGAAAGAGCGCCAGGAACCCGGCCAGCCCCTCGTCTCCGAACAGTTCACCGAAAGCTGAAGCATCTCTGCAAACCTTGGGTGCATCCTGAGGATTTGAAAGGTAGGGGTGTGCCGCGCCATAACGGGTTGGGCACCTGGACTGCCCGAAGCGTTACGCGCTAGGTGCCTCTGCAGAATACAGTTGCAAAGATTCGCAGTTTGCTGTACAAGGCCTTCCTATCCATTTCATTGTCTCTTAGGCCATCGATTGACGGGCCAGGGCCGTCACCGCTAGGGGTAGCGGGAGTTTTGCAGGTTCCATGAGGAGGAAAGGTATGCGTCGCAGGCAGCCGCTGTTTGCGTGTGTAATTCTTTGCGTGGCGATTCTGCTCGGGGTAACAACGGCGGTGGCGCAGGTGAACACCGCGACATTGAGCGGTTTGGTAACCGATCCGCAGGGATTGACGGTCCGCGGCGCAAAGGTCACGGCCACGAGTCTGGCCACCGGAGCGGAACGCACCGCCACGGCGGACGAGGGCGGGCGCTACATCATCGTGGGTTTGGTGCCGGGCGAATACCAACTCCGCGTGGAAGGCGGCACGAATTTCGCCCCCTACGAAAACACTTCGGTCCAGGTCAGGGTCGGCGAGGAAGCCATATTGAACGTGAAGCTGGGACTTGGCACGCAAACCCAGACCGTGACGGTTAGCTCGGAATCCCTCCCGATTGAAACCACCCGCTCGGAAAGCGCCCAAACCATCGAGGAACGCCAGATTGATAATCTACCCATCAACGGCCGCAACTATATCAATTTCACTCTCACCAACTCGCAAACCACCCGAGACATCTCTCCCACCATTGGCCCCGCGCCCAACAGCGGCTTGAACTTGAGTGGCGCGCGCGCGCGTTCCAACATGGTCAGCGTGGATGGCGCCGATGCCGGAGACAACTCCACCGACGGCATTCGTGCCACCGTCTCTCAGGAAGCGGTGCAGGAATTCCAGATGATTCTGAGCAACTACAACGCGGAGTACGGCCGCGCCACGGGTGGTGTGGTCAACATTGTGACCAAGAGCGGCGGAAACGATTTCCACGGCGATGTCTTCGGTTATCTCCGCAACAAGGCTTTCCAGGCGCGCAATGCCTTCTCCGGTCAAATTGACGCCGCGGGCGACCTCGTCCCCGTCAAGCAGGCCTACACGCGCACGCAATCGGGGTTGACCTTGGGCGGCGCCCTCAAGAAAGACAAGACTTTCTACTTCTTCAGCTATGAATACACGCAACGCGAGGAAACCGGCTTTTCCAGCATCGGCAGCGCGTCGCAAGGCCAGCCGTTCGGGATTGATCCCGCAACCGGCCTCACTCCGGCGCAAGAGCAGTTTTTTGCGAGTCCAGCAGCGGCGGCCCTTGGACCCGCAGGGCAGCTGTATGAGGCTATTCTCGCTTCTGCCTCCAACGTGGCCATCAGTGGCAAGGATTTGGGGCTGGTATCTGCGCTCTTGTCAAATGGAACGATTCCCCAGCAACCGGGCTTGAAGCAATTCCCCATACCGGTAGCGTGCCCGTTGGGGCAGTCCGTCAATGGAAACCTCTGCGCGGGAGGAGCGGCTATTGGACCGAATCATTCTGTAGTCCCTGCTTTCACTGCACCGCTTCCGGCTTCTTATGTTCCCCTGGCATCCATCCGAGGCAATTTCCCGGCAACGGAAAAAACCAGTCTGTGGTCCGCGCGCCTCGATCAGCGCTGGAGCAATCACAATACTTCGTTCCTCCGCGTCGGCGTCTCTCCTTCGCTGGTCACCGGCATTCAGTCCACCTCGCAGAACCAGGTCTTTGGCCAAAACGCGGGCTCGCGCACGGGCGTCAATCAATCCCGCGATTTCAACGTCACCTTCCAGCACGACACCATCTTGAGTGACAGCGCCTTCAACGAGTTCCGCCTGCAGGTCGCCCGCCGCGGCACTCATTTCGGCTACTCCGATCTTCCGGGCGGCAGCGACATAGGGGTAAACATTCCCGGCTACGCCTATTTCGGCCGCGAACCCTACTCTACTGTCGACCGCATCGAGCGCCGCTTTGAGTTTACTGACAACACCACACTGACGCGCGGCCGCCACACCTTCAAGATCGGCGAGGACATCAATATCATCCAGTTACGCTCGAAAAAGCAGCAGATTTTTGAATTGGATTTTGGCGGCGACGTCAACTTCGGAGGTCTTCCCGCCGATACGTTCGGCTTGCCCGACTGCCTTGGGGGAACCGGAGCTTCTTGCACTGGAGGCGTCCCGGTTCCGGGACTCACCGCCTTGCAGGCTTACGGTCTGGGTGATCCGACAACCTACATCCAGGGCATTGGCACTTCCAACGAGCCTTTTGACAATCTCCCCTTTGGTTTCTTTGGCCAGGACACCTGGCGCCTCAGGAACAATCTCACGCTCAACTACGGGTTGCGTTATGACTTCGAGATTACCCCGTTGTTTGCCCCCGCCACCGCCGTCAATGCGGCCGCGGAGAAATCTCTCGGCATCATCGAAGGCATTCCGCGCGACTACAAAAACGTTGCACCGCGGATCGGCATCGCCTGGGATCCCCGGGGAGACAGCAAGACCGTCGTCCGCGCAGGCTACGGCCTCTTCTACGATCATCCATTGCTTGCGGTAGCGTTCGACTCCGTGACTGCCGACGGCGGACGCTCCGTGCAATTGCTCTCCGCAGGAGGGACTGCTTCGGCCTGCGGCCTGCTCACGCTTCCCACGGGCTCTCCCACGCCTCCGGGCTTCTGCGGCGGCGGCGCGGACGGGCCGCAAAACCTTAATGGTTCCTCGATTTTCCAGGGCGTGCTGAACGCGCTGCCCAGCATGTTCTATCTGCCGAACCAGCAGCGCTTTGATCCCTACCAAACCGGCTCGATATTCGCCAATCAGAACTATCTGACCGCCGGTTTTCCGTTGCCCATTCTTCCCTTCACTCTGCCCGTGAAGAAAGATTTCCAGTACGGCTACGCGCAGCAGGCAAACCTCACCATCGAGCATGTAATCGCCGGCAACTGGAAGCTCAGCGCCGGTTACCAGTGGACACGTGGTCTGCACCTCAACCGGCCTCAGGACATCAACTCGACCGATCCGCAACTCCTCACCAACAACTTGCTGTATGCGGATGCGGCTGGACTCGGCTTTACAAATCCGGTGCTCGTGCAGGTGCAGGATGTTGGCCCCACGGCAAGCACTTGCGGCCTCACTACCGCGGCGCCTGGGCTTGTCCCTGGCATTCTTGGCGTTCTGTACGGCTGCCCGTCGTCGAGTCTGAACGGCAAATTTGTCGGCACGCCGGCTTTCTTCAACTTCTTCCGGCCCTCTGGCCCGAATCCTTCGTTCGCCACGGCAACGGCACTCAGCGCGCCGCAATGTCAAGGTGCTCCCGCGTCGGCTCTATTGTCCTGCGGTTTTGCTCTTCAGCAAGCGCTCGCCGGCGCCGCGGGCTTTCCTGTTGGCGTGCCGGGCGTCCCGATCCCGTTCAATAGCGTGGATACGCAGGTGTCCGATGGCAACTCCTGGTACAACGCATTGACTGTCAATTTGGAGAAGCGTTTCTCGAGACACTTTGAATTACTCTCCAGCTATACCTGGTCGCATTCGATTGATGATTCCACCGACCTGCAATCCACACTTGAGCCGCAAGACAGCCGTTTCCCTGGTCTGGAGCGCTCCAACTCCGTCAACGACCAGCGCCATCGTTGGGTCACCAGCGCCGTGTTCCAGTCCTCTCCCCATAAGTCCGGCGAGAACTTCTGGAACAGCTTCCTGAGCAACTTCACCCTCGCCCCTCTGGTGGAATGGGCGTCGGGGCGGCCGTACAACGTGATCACCGGCCTCGATACGCGTCTCGACCTCGGCGCGTCGCAAGATCGCCCTGCGGTTGTGTCTGCGGGAACAGCCGGCGCCACGACGTCACCCTATATTCACGGGGTGGCCTTCAGCGAGGCTTCCACGTGCTTGCTGGCCAACGGCTCGACGTTCACGGTCCCTGGCATCACGCCGCCTTACGGCTGCATTGGCGACCTCGGCCGCAATGCCTTCCGGATGCCCGGTTTCTTCCAGTTCGACATGCGCGTTTCCAAGGGCATCAGCTTTGGCGAGCGCTTTCGGCTGGACCTGATCGCCGACGGATTCAACCTTTTTAACCACACGAACATTCTTGCCGTGAACCAATTGTGCGATCCCTCCGCGGGCGCGGTTTGCTCCGCGGGGCAGCCCTCCGCGGCTTACGACGCCCGGCAATTCCAGTTCGCTCTCAAGCTCAACTGGTAGCGCCAGCCATGTTTTCCCCTCACCTGGGAGGTCCCGTGCCGTCGGGGCCTCCGTTCTTTTGTGCCGGTGCTCTTTTTGCGTAACGGCCTTCTTTTGTATCCGAACCGCTCCCCACGCTCGCTGCGCTCTACCCATTCCGTGGTGTTCCGAGTAAAGTAGTTTTACCGTTTCCCGTTAGCGCATCGGAGAACGCATGAACGTCATCTGGATCGCCGTCGCCCTGTTCGGGCTCGTCTTGATCGGCCTGATCGTCTGGGTTCTTGTCCAGAACACTCAGGACCAGAAGAAGAGCGAACAATTGGAATCGCAAATGAACGAGCTGCGCCGCGATTTTCAGGGGATGTCCACGGCGCAGGCACAGTCCTACACCAAGATGGAAACCATCGCCAACGCGGTGAATAGCCGATTGGAAGCTGTCACAACCACCGTGCAGCAGGGCACCAGGGACTCTGCCGAAATCACATCGCAGATCACCTCGCAGGCCCAAACGGCCATGTCCACGGAGTTGAAGAACACCCGCGAGCAGATCAACCAGATCCAATTGCAGTTGGGCGAAGTGCAGCAAGCCGGCAAGCAAATGTTTCAGACCGCCCAGACGCTCGAGAGCATTCTAGGCGGCACGAAATCGCGCGGTTCACTCGGTGAGGTCACGCTCGAACGCCTGCTTGAGGATTCTCTCCCGCCATCGCAATACTCCACGCAATACCGTTTCCGCAGCGGTGAGGCCGCCGACGCCGTCATTTTCCTGCGCGACAAAAAAATGATGGCAGTGGATTCCAAGTTTCCTCTCGACGCCTATCGCCGCATCGACGCCGAAGGGGACGATGCCCGCAAAGCCTTCGTCACCTCCATCAAGGGCCATGCCGATTCCATTGCGCGCAAGTACATCGTTCCTGATGAAGGCACCTTGGACCTTGCGTTGATGTTCGTTCCCAGCGAAACGGTCTACTACGAACTGCTCATGAGCGTGGATTCCAAGGGGCAGGCCGTTGACGCCTACTGCCGCAGCCGCAACATCATAGCGGTCTCTCCCAACACGCTCTACGCGCATCTCTGCGTCATCGGCATGGGCTTGCGCGGCATGCAGATCGAAGAAAACGCCAAGCGCCTCTCGGAAAACCTATCCGGCATGCGCAAACAGCTCGATACTTTCAGCGAGTATTTTGAAAAGATTGGCACGCACCTGAAGAACGCGCAGCAGAGCTACACCGAAGCCGATAAGCGCTTTGACAAGGCTTCCAACACTCTCGATAACCTGCTGAGCAGCGGCGACACCGCGAAGCCCGCTCTCGAAGACGCCCAGGACACCTTGGCCCTGCCCCCCGCCGCAGCAAAAAAATCCGCCTGAATTTCCTGGAGTGCGGCAGCTTGTTTACCCTGAGCTTCGAAGGGCTGCCCCTTTTAGGGTCCTGGCGTCACAAGCGGCGCGACCAGCCGGATGGAGATCAGGAAACTCCCGTGCTGTTTCCCTTGCAGCGCGAAGCGCGCCACATTGTCCGCACCGCCTGAAGAAGCCGCGCGCACCGTTGTTCCTCCCTGCAAATCCGCCACATCCGGCGCAAGATTCCGCGCCTCCAGGTGAATCTTCGCCGCGCTCCCACGCACGCGCACTGTCAATTCACGATGTTCTCCCGGCGCCAGCGGGGTGCCGCTCGCCTCCAGTTCCAGGCTGACAAACAACACAGTGAACGCCACGGCCTTGCGTGCGCCGCAACTTACCTCCACCCGCGCAGGCCCCGAATTCATTTCCGCCGGCGGCAGCACCGCAAGGTACGCCGGCGAAGCTGCAAGAACCAACCCGGGCGCTCCACCAATGCTTACCTTGTTGGCGTCCGCATCGCCGCAAAAACCGTGCCCGGAAATCTCGAAACGGTCGCTCACGTTGGCCACTCGGGGCGCCAGGGTCACTTCCAGCGAGCTGGAAGGCACCTCTGTGGGCGAGAGGATAACGGACGTCACGCGGCCGGCGCGCCCTTCAAGCGAAGCAAAAATCACGCCGGGATTTAGCGGGCCCACAAACAAGGCGCGCCCCGTCGCGTCTGTCGTGACCTTATCTCCGTTCGAGAAAACGACGGTCACACCCGGGGTCAATCGCCCGCTCACGTCCAGCACGGCCAGAGTCGAGCGCTCCCCCGTTACAATCTTCCGCGGCAGCAGCAAAATCCGCGCCCCCGAGGCCGCAGGAGTCTGTTGCGCCCTGCACACCCCGCCCACAGCGCAGAGCACCGCCAACCCCATTATTCCCTTTCGCATGTGCCGCGACGTGGTTATCCGCACACCGCGATTGTAGTGGAGTTTCCCCGTCCGCAGTAGTGCCCCGCACATCCCAGGGTTTCTCCCACGCCCCTTACTTCCAATCTTGCTGTCTCCGCTGCTCCGATTCGGCTATTCTTCCCAACTGGCCCTTCGGCCAGTGTTGCCAATCGGCGAGTAATCACTTGGGTGCAAAGCCTTTCCTAGCGGCCAAGCCTCTGCTAGCGTGGACCATACGGTACTTGCTGGTGTTTCCGCGCAGGGGGTGGCACGCGTGTTCACGGAAAGCTTGGAAGGAGCGGCTGTGCAGATCGCTAGCGACGGCTTGACGGACGTAGGACGTGTGCGCACCAACAACGAGGACTCCTTCCGGATTCTTGAAGCGCTCCACCTCTTCGTCCTTTCCGACGGCATGGGCGGCGAAGCCCACGGTGAAGTAGCCAGTTCCATGGCCGTGGAAAGCATTGTCAATTACTGCGCGGAAGCGAAGGACGATTCCGGCATGACTCTCGATGGCGCTCCCGGCGAACACTGGGCGGAGAAAACCAAGCGGCTGCAAAGCGCCGTGTTCCTCGCAAATAGCAGGATTTATCAATCCGCGCAGAAAAATCCGGAGCAGCGCGGCATGGGCGCCACACTCACCGCCGCGTGGTTCGATAACGGCCGACTGAGCATCGCTCACGTCGGGGATAGCCGTGCCTATCTGTTGCGCGGCGGCACTCTCCTGCAGCTCACCAGCGACCACTCCCTCGTCGCGGAACAGGTGCGCCGCGGAATCATCACGCCCCAGGAAGCGGAAGCCAGCGAAATGCAGAGCGTGCTGCTGCGCGCACTCGGCGCGCACTCCGAGGTTGAGGTGGACGTCGATGAGGTCGGCATCTATCCCCGCGACGTTCTGCTGCTGTGTTCCGATGGCCTTACTCGCATGGTCACGGAACCCGAAATTGCCGGCTCTTTGCAGGCTGAGACCGACCCCACCTCAGCGGCCCGCAAGCTCATCGAATTAGCCAACGAACGCGGGGGCGTTGATAACATTACCGTCATCGTCGCGCGCTTCCAGGAAGAGCCCAAGAGTTGGCTTTCCTGGCTGCGTCGCGGCTCGGCCAAAAAAGAATAGCCCTCCGCAGGAGGATATGCATGGCGAAGCTCAGCCTCATGTTTGAAGACAGATTGGTTAAGGAGGTCCCCATCGGCAGCCGTCCGGTCAGCATTGGCCGCTCTCCGGACAACGACCTTCCCATCGACAACCTGGCCATCTCCAACTATCACGCTCGCGTCTATTACGAGGGTGGCCGCCTCGTCGTCGAAGACCTCGACAGCCTCAACGGGACTTTCGTCAATGACCTCCGGGTGGAGCGCGCCACTTTACACGATGGCGATTCCATCTGGATCGGCAAGCATCACATCAAAGTTGACGCCACCGCCGATGCCGCCATTCCCTGGGACACTGGCCGTAAAGCCGCCGCTCCCAAAATCAACGAAACCATGGTCCTCGATACCAAGGCCCGCCGCGACATGCTCTCGCAAGCCGCTGCGATGGGCGAACGCTCGCAGTTTTCTCCCGGCCGCGCCAAGATGCCCACCCTCGTCGTTCTCAGTGGCAAGGTGAACCAAAAGGAATACGTGCTCGCCAACAAGCTCACTGTCATTGGTAAGTCACCCATGGCCACCGTGCGCCTTCGTGGCTGGTTCAAACCACCGATGGCTGCTCAGATCAATCAGCGCGATGACGGCTACTACCTCGGCACCGGCGACAAAGTCCCCACCATCAACGGCACGCCGATTCCCGGGCCCACGCGCCTGAACGACGGCGATCTCATCGAAGTCTGCGGCGTCCGCCTGAATTTCATTTTCCGGGAGTAGCCCTCTTCAACGATGCCCACTCCTCACGAAGGAGCTCGCTCCGCGCGGAACGCTTTCCGTTTCCGCGAACTGTTTTCCTCCTGGTGGGAGCATCGCGCCTCCTTCTTCATCAGCGTGGCCATCACCCTGGCCGCTTTGGGGGTGTACTTCTTTTCCTTCCTCGGTGATCGCAACACGCCTCTCTTTGATTTCCTAAAGCGCTTCGAATACAGCACCCTTGATACGCGCTTTCGTTACCGTCCCACGCGCTATACGCCGCCGGATCCTCGCATTGTCGTGGTTGCAATTGACCAGCGCTCTCAGGAAGTCCTCGGCAAGTGGCCCTTCTCGCGCAAATATTTCGGTGAAATGTTGGATGCGCTGCGCGAAGACGGCGCCAAGGTGGTTTCCTTCGACATCACCTTCGACAAGCCCGATCAAACCGTTGCGCCGATTCGCGCCCTGTGGGCAAAACTCGAGGCGGACAAGAAAGCCGGCAAGCCGCCCGATCCAAAACTTGAGGCGCAGGTCTTTGAGCTCGCCAGGGAATTTGACGCCGACGCCCAGTTCGCCGCGGCCCTTCGTCGCTTTGGGCCCGTGGTCCTCGGCAACTTCTATCTAATGCCTCAGGAAATTCAGGGCATTGATGACGCCACCCTAGACAAATACGGGGCCATGGTTCAGTGGTACTCCCTGAATCGCAACGCCACCAATCCCGCCACAGGTAAAGCTGATTTTGCTTCCCTGCTGAACAACTATCAATTTGAGGGAACTCTCTACACCGCGACCATCGCCAACATTCCGGAACTTGCCCCTCCCGATAACGACGAGAAGACTGCGATCGGCTTCTTCAATATCTCGTCCGACGCCGACGGCGTCTTGCGCCGCTCCTTGCTCGTTCTGCCCTTCGGCCGCACCGGCAATTCCGACGACTTCGACCTTTATGGCTCCCTCGAAGTGCAGACGCTGCGCCTCTATTTAGGCCTGAAAACCGAGCAAGTTACAGTCAACTATGGCCCCGCGGGAATTTCCAGTCTTCAGTTCGGCAACAAGCTTACCGTACACCCCGATTGGCTCGGCCGCATCATCGTCAACTACCGCGGCCCCGCGAGCACCTATCCCTACCATTCGATCGCGGACGTGGTTCATCGCAAATTCACGCCCGGCAGCTTCAAAGACAAAATTGTCCTCGTCGGCGCTTCCGCCACCGGCATCGGAGATCTTCGCACTCCACCTTATGGCGGCATCAGCTACCCAGGGCTTGAAGTGCACGCCAACGTCATCGACAACATGCTGAACAACGATTTTCTCATTCGCGGCGTACATCAGGAACTTTTCGATCTCGCGCTCATTTTTGTCTTCGGCATTCCCCTCGGGATCGCCCTCGCCCTGGTTTCCCCGCGCTGGATGTGGTTTGGCCTCGCCTTGCTCATCCCGTTCGCCGCGCTCATCTACCTCGCCTTTCTGCACGGTTGGTGGCTCAACTTCACGCTTCCCGCCGGCACGCTCACGGCGAATGTCATGCTCGTATCCTTGTACCGCGCTCTCGTCGAGGAAAAAGAGAAGCGCAAGGTGCGCTCCGCGTTTGGCCAGTATCTCAGTCCCGAAGTGATCCGCCGGCTGCTTTTGAACCCGCAACTCGTTGAGCCACGCAAGACCGACATCACCGTGATGTTCAGCGATATCCGCGGCTTCACAAGCATTTCCGAAAAACTTGACGCGCAGGAACTCGCGCTCTTCCTGAATGGCTATCTCTCGGATATGACGCGCATCGTCTTCGATACCCAGGGCACGCTGGACAAATACATCGGTGATGCCGTCATGGCCTTTTGGGGCGCGCCCTATGAGGATCCCGGCCACGCCGCCGAGGCTTGCACGGCCGCGATTTCCATGATGCGGCGCGTCCACGAACTGCAGTCACAGTGGGAAAAGGAAGGCAAGCCCAAGCTGGACATTGGCATCGGCCTGAATTCCGGTGTCGCCAGCGTCGGCAACATGGGCTCGGCCCTGCGCTACGGCTATACCGCGCTAGGCGATACGGTGAATCTTTCCTCTCGGCTTGAAGGCCTCAACAAAGACTACGGCACGCACATCCTCGCCAATGAATCCACCTACTCTGCCTCTAAGGACGCGGGTTTCCTCTTCCGCGAACTCGATATCATCCGCGTGAAGGGCAAACTTCAGCCCGTCACTATCTACGAATTACTGGGCGAACTTTCCGATCTGCAGCAGGGGCCCGCGTTCGCTGATCTGCAACAGCGCCTTGCGCGTTTCGCCGAGGCCCGCCAGCTTTATTACCAGCGCCACTGGCCCCAAGCCCAACAGGCTTTTCAGTCCATTCTCGATCGCTGGCCGGACGACGGCCCTTCACGCACCTACTGGAAACGCTGCCAGGAATATCTCTTCGACGAGCCGCCCGCCTCCTGGGACGGCGTCTTTACGATGACGCACAAGTAGGCTCGCGCTCCAGCCCGTTCTGTGAATCTTTTCTGCGACTCGAGGCCAGACCCCGGCGCCACGGCACTTCGCGAACCGCATGCCTGCCTTGGTCATCAAGATTTTCGATGCTTGCCGCGCCTTTTTTCGCCCCCTTCCGCCCCGAGCCCGCCGTACCCAAATATGGCCCCGTCGTAGTCTAATAGGAGTAGGCAGACTCAATCTGCGAGGCGGCGAGCGCGTGTGTGGCGATTTGCTCCGCCGGCCTAGAGGTAAGTTTCTCAATCTATGTGGATTGTCCGATTAGCTCTTGCCAAGCCCTACACTTTTATCGTCATGGCTCTGGTCATCGTTCTCATGACGTTTGTGGTGATACCTCGCACGCCCACAGATATATTTCCGGAAATCAATATTCCGGTGATTGCTCAGGTCTGGACCTACTCCGGCCTTCAGCCGCAGGAGATGGAGCAGCGCATTACGTCCGGTGTCGAACGCGGCATCACCACGCTGGTCAACGACGTCGAGCACATCGAGTCGCAATCCCTGACCGGCATCATCATCATCAAGATCTTTTTCCAGCCCCGCGCCAATATCCAGACCGCCCTCGCGCAAACTACCGCCATCTCGCAGACTTTTCTCCGTTCACTGCCCCCGGGCACTACTCCGCCTCTGGTCATCATCTATTCCGCCTCCACCGTTCCTGTTCTTCAGATTGGCCTGACCAGCGACCGCCTGAGTGAGCAGCAGCTCTTTGACTTTGGCAACAATTTCATCCGTACCCAACTCGCCACCATCCAGGGTGCCGCAACACCCTTTCCCTATGGCGGCAAGCAGCGCCTGATTTCCGTCGATATTGACTCTACGTTGTTACAGGCCAAGGGGCTTTCCGCGGTGGATATCGTCAACGCGGTCAACGCCCAAAACCTTATCCTGCCGACGGGCACGGCCAAGCTCGGACCACTGGAATACAACGTCGAGATGAATGGCAGTCCGCGCACCGTCGCCGAATTGAACGACCTTCCCGTAAAGACCATAAATGGCTCGACGATCTACTTGCGCGACGTCGCCCACGTTCGTGATGGTTTCGCCCCGCAGACCAACGTGGTTCTTGCCAACGGCCACCGTAGCGTGCTCATGAGCGTTTACAAAACGGGCAACGCCTCCACGCTCTCTATCGTCGATCGCGTCAAACAAACGCTCCACGATTATCAGCCTTCCCTTCCCGAAGACCTCAAAATCACCACCTTCTTTGATCAATCCCTTTTCGTCCGCGCGGCGATTCAAGGGGTTCTCCGCGAAGCCCTCATCGCCGCGTGTCTCACGGCCATCATGATTCTTCTCTTTCTCGGCAATTGGAAGAGCACCTTCATCATCGCCACTTCCATCCCTCTTTCCATCCTAGTCAGCCTGCTTTGTCTGAGTGCCCTCGGCGAAACCATCAACATCATGACTCTCGGCGGCCTGGCTCTTGCTGTCGGCATCCTCGTGGATGATGCCACCGTCGAAATCGAAAACATCAATCGCCAACTCGCGCTTGGTAAGGAAACCGTACAGGCCATCCTCGACGGCGCTCAGCAGATTGCCGTTCCCGCCTTCGTCTCCACACTGTGCATCTGCATCGTCTTCATCCCCATGTTCTTTCTCTCGGGCGTCGCCAAATATCTCTTCGTGCCGCTCGCCGAAGCCGTCAGCTTTGCCATGCTCGCTTCCTACATGTGGTCCCGCACCATCGTGCCGACGATGGCGATGTACCTATTGAGTTCGGAAGACGAATACCATGCCGACGAGCACGCGAGTGAGAAGATGGGGTTCTTCCGGCGCTACCAGCAGGGCTTTGAACGCACATTCGAACGTTTCCGTGCCGCCTATCGCGGCTCCCTCTCTGCCGCCCTGCACCACGCCCCACTTTTCTCTGCCTGCTTTCTGGCCTTCTGCCTCCTCTCCGCGGGACTCATTTTCTTTCTCGGCCGCGACTTCTTCCCCAGTGTTGACGCCGGGCAGATTCGCCTGCACATGCGCGCCCGCACCGGCCTCCGCGTCGAAGAGACCGCACGCCTCGCCGATCAGGTCAATGCTGTGATTCGCCGCACCATTCCCGAGCGCGATCTAATCACCGTTCTCGATAATGTTGGCCTGCCCTACTCCGGCATCAATCTCACCTACAGCAACTCCGGCACTATCGGCACTTCCGACGCCGAAATCCTCGTGCAACTCAAACCCGAGCGCGGACGCTCCACGCGCGAGTACATCAACGATCTCCGCAAGCGTCTTCCCAGCGAGTTCCCCGGCGTGCAGTTTTTCTTCCAGCCCGCGGACATCGTCACCCAGATTCTCAATTTCGGAACGCCTGCTCCCATCGACATCCAAATCACCGGCATGAATCAGCCCGCCAATTATGCCGTCGGATTGAAGCTTGCCAACGAGGTACGTCACATCCCCGGCGCTGTGGACGTCCACGTCCAACAGGCCTTTGACGCCCCCACACTGTACATGGACATCAATCGCACCCGAGCGCAATATGTCGGCTTGCAAGCGCGCGACGTCGCCCAAAACGTCCTGGTCTCGCTTTCCTCGAGCTTCCAGACCTCGCCGAACTTCTGGCTCGATCCCAAGAATGGCGTCAGTTACAGCGTTGCCGTCCAAATGCCTCAATACCGCATGGATAATTACCAGGCTCTCCAGAACACGCCCATCAACAGCGCCATTGCCGGCGCTCCCGCGCAGATCCTGGGCAATCTTGTGGACATCTCCACTGTCGCTCGTCCCGCCTCGATCTCCCATTACGATGTTCAGCCGATGATCAACGTGTATGCTGCCGTCGATGGACGCGACCTCGGATCCGTGGCCACGGAAGTCACGAAACTCGTGGACAATGTTCAGAAGGAACTTCCCCGCGGCAGCCGCATCTTCATTCGCGGGCAGATTCAGACCATGAACTCCTCGTTCGTGGGCCTCGGTGTGGGACTGATCGGAGCCATCGTTCTTGCCTATCTGCTCATCGTCGTCAACTTCCAGTCTTGGCTCGATCCCTTCATCATCATCACGGCATTGCCGGGCGCGCTGGCGGGCATCTGCTGGATGCTTCTGTTCACTCACACAACCTTGAACGTTCCGTCGCTGACCGGGGCTATCATGTGTATGGGTGTGGCAACGTCGAACAGCATCTTGATGATTTCCTTCGCGCGCGAACAATTGAATGAAGGCCGGAGCGCTGCTGACGCGGCCCTGGAAGCTGGCTTCGTCCGCATTCGCCCTGTGATTATGACCGCGCTCGCGATGATAATCGGCATGGTGCCCATGGCCATCGGCCTGGGCGAAGGCGGCGAGCAGAACGCGCCCCTGGGCCGCGCCGTCATTGGCGGCCTGCTCTTCGCCACGCTGGCTACTCTTTTCTTTGTACCGTGTGTTTTTTCCATCATTCACGGTTGGCTGGAGCGCCGGCATCACCGCGCCGTAGCTCTGAGGGCAGCCCAATCATGAGGCCCGGGCATCGATTTAGGACTTGGAGCAACTGAACATGACTCACGTCTCGACCCATCTCGACACCGATCCTGGCGCATCTCCTCCGAAGAAGAGTTCCCTCTTTCTAATTCTCTTCCTTATCGTCATTGTTCTTGTGGTCGTAGGCGCGCTCCTAATGTTCCAGCGCCGCGCTCAGTACAAAGCCCTCGCCGACAACACCGAAGTCCTCGCCGTTCCCACCGTGGCCGTCTTCCATCCCGCCGCGCAGACGGGCGATGAGAATCTGGTTCTCCCCGGCACGCTGATGGCTTATATCGAATCTCCCATCTACGCGCGCACCAACGGCTACCTGAAAAAGTGGTACCGCGACATTGGCAGCCGCGTGAGCAAGGGCGAACTCCTCGCGGAAATCGATACGCCCGAAGTTGATCAGCAGCTTTCCCAGGCTCGCGCCGATTTGGCTACCTCTCAGGCCAACGTGCACCTCTCCGAAACTACCGCTGCGCGCTACACCGAACTCCTCAAATCCGACGGCGTCTCCAAACAGGAGGTCGACAACGCCAATGGCGATCTGGCCGCCAAGCGCGCGATTGTCCAGTCCGCTGAGGCCAACGTCCGCCGCCTAGAAGAGCTCAAATCCTTTCAACGCATCGACGCCCCCTTCAGCGGCGTAATTACCCGCCGCAACACCGACATCGGCCAGCTCATCAACGCCGGCAATGGCGGCTCCTCGCAGCAGCTCTTCTTCCTTGCGCAAACCGATCCCATTCGCGTGTATGTCAATGTGCCCGAAGCCTACGCCTCTTCCATTCGCCCAGGCATCGGCGCCTTTCTTGAACTCACGCAATTCCCGGGCCAGAGATTTGAGGGCAAGGTTGTGCGCACCGCGGAGTCCATCGATTTATCCACCCGTACGCTCCTCACCGAAGTGGATGTGCCCAACAAATCCGCGCAATTGCTGCCCGGCGGCTACGCCCAAGTTCATCTTTTGGTCAAAGTCAAGGCCCAGCGCCTCCAGGTTCCCGTGAACGCGCTGCTCTTCCGCTCCGAAGGACTCCGCGCCGTAGTGATCGATGCCAATCACCACACACGCTTGCAGTCTCTCACCATCGGCCGCGATTACGGCACCAGCCTCGAAGTTCTTGACGGGCTCAAGCCTGACGATTGGATCGTTCTCAACCCTCCAGACTCTCTCGAAGACGGCCAAGAGGTGCACGTCAAGGAAGTGAACAATCCCCTCGCGCCCACCGGCGCTGCCGCGCCTTCCACGCAACCCACGTCCGCAAAACCTCCGGCTGCCGGCTCTTCTGCGGAGAAAAGGCCCTGATGAGTTCCCGCGTAAGTGCCCCAGACGCCCCGCATCGCTCTTGGCGCGCGCGCGCGGTTTTTCTCTTCGCCGGAGTGTTTCTTTTCGCGGGCTGCACTGTCGGCCCGGACTACAAACGTCCCGCCGCTTCCGTCCCCGCAAAATGGGAAATCGTGGAGCCCTGGCGCGAGGCCGTTCCCAAAGACGCTGTCCCGAAAACTTCCTGGTGGACCGTTTTCCACGACGACGACCTCAACACTCTCGAAAGCGAACTTCTCACCGCCAACCAGACGCTCAAAGTTGCATTTGCTCATTACGACCAGGCGCGTGCTTCCGCCGCCGTCCAGAATGCTCAACTCTTCCCGACGCTCTCCGTGGATCCCGCCGCCGAGCGCCAGCGTTTCTCCGGGACTCGCCCCACCGGCTCCTACGCTCCGCTCACCGGCCCCGTGACGCAAAACAGCTACGTTCTCCCATTCACTGTGAGCTATGAAGTGGATCTCGTCGGCAAGCGCCGCCGCACCATCGAAGCCGCGCAAGCCTCCTACCAAGCCAACGCTGCCGACCTCGAAAGCGTTCGCCTTGTTCTTACCGCGGAACTCGCCGCCGATTATTTCACCCTGCGCCAGCTCGATACGCAGCTCGCTCTGCTGCGCCGCACTGTGGAAACACTCCAGAAGGGACTCGATCTCGTCAACTCGCGCCACAACGGCGGCGTCGCCTCCGGCCTCGACGTTACTCAGGAAGAGACGCTCCTCAACACCACGCGCACGCAGGCGATACTTCTCCGCCAGGAGCGCAAACAGTTTGAGGATGCCATCGCCGTTCTCACCGGCAAGCCCGCTCCCGAATTCCACGTCGCCGAGCGCCCGCTCGCCGCCGAGCCGCCCAACCTCGAAACTTCGCTTCCCTCTGAACTCCTCGAGCGGCGGCCCGATATCGCCGAATCCGAGCGTCAAATGGCCATTGCCAACGCGCAGATCGGCATTGCCAAAGCGGCTTATTATCCTTCACTCGTGCTTTATGGCCAGGGTGGCTGGAACTCGGCGGACATATCCAAGTTGCTCAATGCCGCGAGCGCGTTTTGGGCCGTGGGCGCCAATTTGGCCCAGGACATTTTTACTGGCGGCGCCCGCCGAGCGCAGATGCAGTTTTCCCAGGCAGGCTACGACGCCTCCGTTGCCACTTATCGCGGCACAGTCCTTAACGCTTTCCGCGAGGTGCAGGACAATATCACTGGGCTACAGGTGCTCGAGGCCGCGCGCCAATCGCAAACTGCCGCTGTCGACTCCTCGCGCCGCCAGCTCGATATTGCCACCTCGCGCTACACCGGCGGCCTGGTCAGCTATCTCGACGTCGTCAGCGCCCAGCAGAATCTTCTCAATAACGAGCAAGAAGCCGCCATCATCCAGGGCCAGCGCCTGGTCACTTCCGTGCTCCTGGTCAAGGCCCTTGGCGGTGGTTGGGACGCCGCCAGCCTCGCCGCCGTCCAGGTGAAGCCGCAAACCCGCGACGCCTTCGCCCCCTGATTTCTGCTGCCTGATGAGTTCCCTCGAACCGGTAAGAGACACCCGTCAAAGAACAACACGATCAATCGGGCGCCGCGGGCTCGCTCGTGCCGTCAAGAGCGGATAGCCCATATAGAAAAGAAACATCGGCTGCCATGTGGCGTCCCCTAGAAGTTCAGCCAGCATGCCCGCTCGCTTCGCTGGTTTTCTCTGCGCTCTCTCATGGTCAATCATTTCAACGGCCTCATTGCAAGGCCGTCCCGCCAGACCGTGCGCTGTGGCTAGCAGATGAGCCCGCTGCCAGATGCGCCCCGCACGCAGACAATTCTCCTGGTCGTAGCGGTCGCGCACCGCAATAATCCCAATCAACGGCGCGCTTAGCATCAGGCTCGCATACCCGTTCGCGGTGCTTCGCGACGCTGCCCATCGCAGCATCCAAAGAGGCAAGGTCTTGGCAACGGCCGTGGCGATGGGCGGAAGCCCGAAAGCATCAACAGTCAGTCCGTCCCGGTATTTCTGGACCGAACTCCACTTGATCCTTATCCATCGATCACTGCCACTCTCTACCTCCGGGTCGGAATAGAGTTCGCTGTTTGCCGCTGAGCTTATTTCCGCGATCTTTTTTCGCTCAGCTTCCGCTGTAAAGAGAAAGATTTTCGCGGTTACTTCTTCGCTTGCCAAACGGCTCAGAGTCTCAATGAAAGGAGGCGGGATCGGTATTTGTGAGTTGTAAGCACCGCGATTCGTGTGCCGCCGCGGGATCGCATCGTATAGCTCGCTCTCCTCCTGTTTGCCTGCGGCCAGATCGACGCGTGCCACGAGTTTCGGCTTGGGCTCGGCGGTGATCGGCTCGAGCTTCCCCGGAATGAGTGTCACTGTGGCCGAGTAGCCGTTGGCCGCCGCTGCGAGCATTACGTTCTCGAGCGCACAACCCATCCCGATGTGTTCTTCGCGCAGATAAGGATCAAGGGCTCCGACGTTCCGACTAGTGTCGAGATAGAGTTCAATCCAGGAATTCGTCACCTTGAAGAGCCACGGCTGCGTGTTGTGAGGGCTCGCAGCTAGAATCGCGGCACGCACCAGGGCGAGGGCTCCCTCGCTGGGATTGCTGCGCCAGTCTCTCCACGGTTCGTAAGCGGGTCCCTTGCCCACACTGAAGACACCCTGATCGTAGGCCCGCCACACTCCACCGCCCGCAACCAAGACCGTAACAACCCCCGCGCCCTTCAGGAATGATCTGCGCTTCATAGAACACCTTTCGGCTGTGGCTGTTCTCGGTCGACCGCCGCGACCACTATACTCCGGCTCACGGCGAGCCAATGTTAACCCGCACATCGGATATGCAGCGGTCGGTCACGGTTACCCGCTTTGACGATTCCCTCCCCCGACGGTATCTTTTTATCCATGCGCGTTGCTGCGCAAAATCCCGGTTGCTGTCCCTTCGGCTTCTTCCTGGCCGCGCGGGACGCCTTCGCATGCGCCTGAGTTTCTGGCACTGAAGGCGGCGCACTTTCGGCAAGCCCGCAAGCCACTACTCCTGGCTGGCGGGCAGTTATTTTGGTATTTTTTCGATTCGCATTCGGAGGGAGCAATCCATGAAGTCTCAACTTCTACGCAGCGGCCTCGCCCTTCTTCTAGTCTTCATTTTCATCGCCTGCGTGGTCAGCGCGGATTCGGCCGCTTATCGCCAGTCCGTCGAAAAGTGGCGCCACGATTACGAAGCCCAGCTCACTTCCGATTCCGGGTGGCTTAGCGTTTCGGGTCTCTTCTGGCTCCACGAAGGCGAAAACCGCTTCGGCTCCGATCCTCTGAATGACATCGTCCTTCCCGCCGCAGCGCCTGCACAAGCCGGCACATTCGATTTCCACGCTGGCAGGACGACCGTCCACATTCATCCCGGTGTCACCGCGACCATCAACGGCAAGCCTGTCGAATCGGCGGAACTTCGCCCGGACAACCGTGATGACCATCTTGTGCTCGGCGATCTCACACTCTATGTCCATGCCAGTGGCGATCGTTTCGCTCTCCGCCTCAAGGATAAGCACAGCCCCTTGCTCAAGAGCTTTACAGGTCTGCGGTGGTTCCCTGTCGACGAATCCTACGCCCTCTCTGCACGCTTCATTCCCTATGACTCGCCCAAACAGTTCGACTCGCAAAATGTTCTCGGCGATCCCATTAAGATGGACATCGTGGGCTACGTCCTTTTTTCGCTGCATGGCCAGGAGTATCGCCTGGAAGCCGAAGCCAATCCCGACAAAACGCTCTTCATCGTCTTCCGCGATCTCACCAGCGGCAAAGAAACCTACCCGGCTTCCCGCTTCCTCGATACCGATCTCCCCAAGGACGGCCCCGCCGGCAAAACCGTCCAAACCGTCCAACTTGATTTCAACAAGGCCTACAATCCTCCGTGTGCTTACAATCCCTACACGACTTGCCCCATCCCCTTGCCGGCCAACCGGCTACGGGTGGAGATCCCCGCCGGCGAAAAGCTCTACAAGCACCCTCGCGCCTTGTAGCCTTCGCGCCATTGAAGCTGCCCGCGCCAGGCTAATGAAATAAAACCTATCGGATGAATGCAGAATTTGCATTGGACTTGCGCCTCGACGGTCTCTAGAGTCGAGGTCCCGCATTTCTTGGATCAGCCCTGTAACAGCGTCACGTCCGATGTCCAGGACAGGCGGATCTGAGAGCCCCGGGCAAGTGCCGGAGTACGGAAAGATCGATGACCACATCGGCCCTCCCATCGTGGTTTGGAGTCCCCCCTTCCTTTTTAAATTACCGGTTTGACGCGGCTTATGACGAAATGTTTGAGGCGCCAGATCGGCCCCGGGAGCATTACCAGTCGCTGCACAAAACGCTGGTCGGTCTGCATCCTGAGGAACTGCGCAAGAGCCAGCAAGCCGCGGACCTCACATTCCTTCACGAAGGAATCACTTTCACCGTATACGGGAGCAAGGAAGGCACCGAGCGCATCTTCCCGAACGACCTGATTCCACGCATCATTCCCGCCGGGGAATGGGCGCAGATCGAAAAAGGCCTGACGCAGCGGCTCACCGCTCTGAACCTCTTCCTGCGCGACATTTATCACGAGGGCCGCATCCTCCGCGAAGGCATCGTCCCTCGCGAGCTGATTTATAGCTGCAAGCATTTCCGCAGGGAAATGCGCGGCCTCAATATCCCACGGGACATCTACGTGAGCATCTGTGGCACGGACCTGGTGCGCCTCCCCGACGGAAATTTCGCCGTGCTGGAAGACAACCTGCGCGTCCCGAGCGGCGTTTCTTACATGCTCGCCAACCGCAAGGTTCTGAAGCGTGTCTTTCCGAAAATGTTCCGCGATTACGGCGTATGGCCGATCGACCATTACCCGCAAGCGCTTCTCGCCACGCTGCGCAGTCTAACGCCAGAAAATTGCCGGCATCCGCAAGACCCTGTGACCGTCCTCCTCACTCCCGGCGTTTCCAATTCCGCCTATTTCGAGCACACCTTTTTGGCGCAACAGATGGGCATCGAACTCGTCGAAGGGCGCGATTTGCTGGTCCACGACAACGTCGTGTACATGCGCACCACGGCGGGGCCACGACGCGTGGATGTGATTTATCGCCGTGTGGATGACGATTTCCTCGATCCGCTGTGCTTCCGGCGGGATTCCATCCTGGGCGTGCCTGGCTTATTCAACGCCTATCGGCTGGGCAACGTGACTTTGGCGAATGCCATCGGCACGGGGGTGGCGGACGACAAGGCCGTGTATGCCTACGTGCCGGAGATTATTCGCTTTTATTTGAAGGAAGATCCCATCCTTCCCAATGTGCCGACCTATTTGCTGACGGACGACGCGCAACGCCAGCATGTGCTCGAAAATTTGCAGGAGCTCGTCGTGAAAGCTGTCGGCGAATCGGGCGGCTACGGCATGCTCATCGGACCGCACAGCACGAAACAGCAGCGCGAAGAATTCCGTGCACGTATATTGGCCGAGCCGCGCAACTACATTGCGCAACCCACCTTGGCGCTTTCTTGCGCTCCCTGCCTGATTGATGGCGAGGTGGAATCCCGCCACATCGATTTGCGCCCGTACATTCTGATGGGCGAGAAAGTGACGCTGGTACCCGGCGGCCTGACGCGTGTGGCGCTGCGTAAAGGTTCTCTGGTCGTGAACTCGTCGCAAGGTGGAGGCAGCAAGGATACCTGGGTGCTCCGCGCGGGCAATGGCGACGACCGCGTCGCGAAGCTCGCCGACGATGTGCGCAAGGGACTGGTTGGAAGGGAGCTGGCTTAGGCCATGAGACCTCCTCGCAATTATTTTGCGCGCACGTTCCAGCGGGATGCAGGGATGCTTTCGCGCGTGGCGGACAGCTTGTATTGGATGGGCCGCTACCTGGAGCGCGCCAAGCATACAGCGCGATTGGTGGACGTGGAATTGCAGCTTTGGCTGGACCAATCACCCGAAGCAGGCGCGGGACGCTGGAGATTCTTGCTCGAGGCGCTGCGCATACCCACGACACAAGCCGCTGTGGACTCAACAGCGTTATTGAATACTCTGGTGTTCAGCCGCACCAATGCATCCTCGATTCTGTCTTGCATCGCGGCGGCGCGAGAGAACTTGCGGCACGTCAGGGAACAGTGCAGTACGGGCATGTGGGAGCATCTGAACCGCCTGTATCTGGAAGTCATGGAAACACGGCCGGAAGAAGGCTGGATGCTGAAATCGCATGCCTTCTTTCACGCTGTAGAGGAGGGCGCGCACCTGTTTCAAGGAATTACCGATGGCACGATGAGCCACGGCGAGGGCTGGCAGTTTATCCAGCTCGGGCGCTATGTGGAGCGGACCGATACGATCGCGGCATTGATGGAAACGCACTTCAAACGCGTGGCGCATCCCGCGGACCAGCCGGTGGAAAGCACGGAATACCTGGAATGGGTGGGACTGCTGCGGGCGAGCGTGGCCTTTGAGGCCTATTGCAAGGCGTTCACAGCGGAAATCCGGCCCCTGCGCGTGGCGGAGTTTCTCCTACTGAATCCGAATTTTCCGCATTCCGTGCGCTTTTCCGTGGATCGCATAAACGCGGCGTTGCACACCATCGGGGATCTCACGGAACGCCGGGAAAAACTGCCCACGCGCATTGCCGGCAGATTGCGTGCGCAGCTAAGCTTCAGCCAGATTGAAGAAGTCATGGCCGAGGGCGCGCATTCGTATCTGGAGAATGTACGCAGCGAGTGCGCCCAGATTCATGCCGCGATTCATCAGATTTACTTCGATTATTCAATCGAGTCAGAGCTGGCCTCCTAGGAAGAGAGTAAGCAAAGAGGCGCGCAAGCGAAAGAGCAAGGGAGCCCCAACAGGCAATATGGTTTATTCAGTTCGCCACATCACGAGCTTTCGCTACCAACCCGCGGTGCGGGAAAGCGTGATGGAAGTGCGCATGCAGCCTCGGACGGATTTCCGGCAGCGCTGCCTGAGTTTTACCCTGGACGTAGCGCCGCGGGCCAACATGATGCTGTACCGCGACTTTTATGGCAATGCGGTGCACCATTTCGATATTCCGGGGCAACACTCGCTGATCGAAATTTCCGCCCAGGCCATCGTGGACGTGCTGCCGACCCCGGATTTGCGCCTGGACGACGTGGGCGATTGGGACGATTTGGACGCGCGCGTCGCGGAAACCGATTACTGGGAGATGCTGCTTCCCAGCCAATTTGCGGCCCCCACGGAACACCTCGAAAAACTTGCGGGCGAGCTGAACTTGAAACGCCGGGAAAAACCGCTGGCCCTGCTCCATGAGTTGAATGAAAGGCTGTATGAAATGTTCGAATACGTGCCGAACTCAACCAAGGTAGACTCCCCGATTGACGATGCCCTTCAAGCGCGCCAGGGCGTGTGCCAGGATTTTGCTCACATCATGATCTCCCTGGTGCGCCAACTAAAAATTCCCTGCCGCTATGTCAGTGGCTATCTCTATCACGAGGACAAGGCGCACGATCGTTCTCCGGCTGGCGCCACCCACGCCTGGGTGGAAGCGTATCTAGGGGACCTTGGGTGGGTGGCTTTCGATCCGACCAACAATTTACTGGGCTGCGAGCGCCATATTCGCGTGGCGCTTGGAAGGGACTACGCGGATGTCCCGCCCACGCGGGGAGTGTACAAAGGCGAGGCAGAAAGTGAGCTCAGAGTAATGGTGGCAGTGTCTCCCGTAAACGCACCGGAACCGGAGGAGTTGCCGCCCACAACAGTCATTCGTTCCAAACCCCTCAGCGCGGAGAACTTGGTGCAGTTTGAACAGCAACAGCAGCAGTAAGCACCAAGCGCTGAAAGCAGGAATTGCCGAGCTCCTTCGTGCGCCGCCATCCCCGACAGCCTTCCGGCATGCCGCGATATCGCTAGCGCATGGGCAGTGCGTACATCAGCCCGCCCTGTGTCCAAAGATTGTTTGGGCCGCGTGGCAACTTCATCACCGACCCCGAACCAAGGTCGCGCACGAACATCTCGCCAAAGTTGCCCACGGCTTCGATCACGCGTGCGGCCCAGGCGTCGTCCAAGCCGATAAATTGCCCGTAACCGCGCTGCACACCGAGCAAGCGCCGGATCACCGGATCGTCGCTCTTCTTCATCTCCGCGAGATTCGTTTGCGTCACCCCGCTCTCCTCGGCTTGGATCAATGCTTCCACAGTCCAGTTGACGATGCTCGCCCATTGCCGGTCGTCCAACCGATAGGTGGGAGCCAAAGGGTCCTTGGCGATGACCTCTGGCAAGATTACGAAATTAAGTGCACGGTTCTTAAAGGCGAGCCGCTCGTAGGCGAGTTGCGAGACGTCGGCACTTATCGCGGCGCAATTGCCCGTGACGAATGCTGCTTCCATCTCGCCTTCCTCCTGAAAGAGGAATGGCAGCCATTTGATATTCTCGCGCTGCATGTACCCTTGAAGCTGAATCTCGAGCTCGGTGCCACCCAGAAAACAGACTTTCTTGCCTGCCAAGTCCTTCGGGGCATTAATTCCCATCGTCTGATTTACAAGGAAGCCCTGATAGTCATAAAAGATGGGCCGCGCAAAGCCCAAGCCCGCGTTGCCTGTATTGATGAAATTCGCAGAGCCGGTAGCAAGCAGCGTAATCTCGCCGGCTTTCAGGGCTTTCAGGGCATCCTGTTCGTCCTGGAAGGGCACAATAATGAACTTGGCATTTGCCCCGAGCACCGCCACCGCCACGGCCTTACAGATGTCTTGGTCGAAGGCGGCATGATTTCCATGCGCGTCTTGCGTGGAGTATTCGGGCAGTTCGGTGTTGATTCCACAGGCGAGTGTGCCAGCAGCTTTGATTTTATCGAGTGTGGGCCCGGCAAGTGCCGGTGGTGTTGCTCCGGCTATCAACCAAGCGATGGAGATCAGTAGTGCGGAAATTCGCATCATGCAGTCACATTCCTTCCAGGCACAGTGGCAGAGCTTATAAATAATAGTACGGCGACCGGAAAGAAAATCCGGTCGCCGCAGTTGAGTGGTTGATGGGGGCTTTAGTTTTATTTCCAGGTGCCTGACGTCGGCACACCCGGTTCGCTGCCGGGACGCGGATTGAAGTCGGCCGGAGCCGGATCGATCACATGGCCCTTCACGATATCGGTCGGCGTGATATGCAGGACGCGGCAGCCTTCCGCACCATAGTGGGGAAGAGTCACAACCTCTGTTGCTGGAATCATGGCGTAATCGGCCGGCAAGGGCGGCGCGAAGCCTAGCAAGCGCGCATTGTCAAAGGCGGAGAAGAGGTTGCCAACACCAGGAGTATGGGCATCAGCCGGCCCCAAGTACTTCTGGTTGAAGGGCGGTAGTTCGCCAAGCGCGCGCGCGTTAGCTTCATCGGGAAGATCCGCAAGCGGAGTCAGGTTAAAGAGCTCGTCGATGAACTTGATGATCGAGCTATGTTCGGTGGCTTCATGGGAGATGGCGTGCGCGACGCCGTATGGTGAGATAACGATCGCTGGAATGCGCGGACCCTGATCGAGGGCGTTCCCCACGGGATCGAGGGTGCGGATCTGCGGCACAGTGTGGTCGTAAAGGCCGTCCGTTTCATCATAGGTGATGATAATGGCGCTTTCGTGCCAATACTTGCTGCTGGCGATCGCGTTGATGGAGTCAGCCAGAAGCGCCTCGCTGATCTGCGCGTCCGAGTAGCCAGGGTGGTCGTCATTCCCCGCGAAATCAGCTTGGACCGTTTTGTTGGGCGAGCGGGGAAGCAGGTTATCCAGGTTGCCATAGCCGCCACGGACGTAGAAAACACCGCCTTCTTTCGGCAGCGCGTTCGTGCTGATCGCGGTGAAGAAATCGCCGAGGCCCTTCAAGTGCGCCAGGGTTTCGGCTGGATTATTAGCTTCATAACCAAAGTATTGCGGGCCATTGTGATGGGCGATGTAGGTGGCGTACGTTGGGGCGCTGGTAGGATCGGTAGACTCATGATCATATCCTTCCTGGAACCAACCCCAATTCACCGGCTTGTTGTGATCGCCGAGGATCTTCTGGATGTCATTTTGAACATCCGGAAGATCGAAGGAAGGCAAATTGTCCTGGGCTGTGATGGTTTGAATCTCCTTCCCCATAAAGGAGAGGGGCAAACTGGCAAAGGTAAGGTTGGAGGCCGGGGTTTTGGTCTCAGGCGCCCCGCTCTCGGTGGGTTGGAAAAGACCCGGCGGGTTCAAAAGGGCTGCGAGAGCGTTGCCAAAGTAGGGCTGTGGATCGCCAGTAACGGGGAGTTGCCCGTTTGCGTACGTGCCTGTGCCCCCTAGCGCCAGTTCGGGATGCTTGACCCACTGCGTCTTGCCTGATTGGCCGGCGATCATGGCGATGGCGTTTGGCGTAGACGGTCCGATCACGGTATCAAAGAAGTTGTCGAAAAGCGTGAAGCGGTCCGCGTATTGCCACATAAATGGAGCCGTATCGCAATCCACATGGCCGACGACCAACTCGCCCTTTTGCACTTGCGCCTGTGTCGGCGCTGGTCCGGTATAGGTCGTTCCATCGGGGCTCAAGGTCCCGCCGGTTATGCCCTCTTCTGTAAAGGCATAGCGGTCATTGTGCGCCACGTGATTCGCATCCAGATGCAGCTTGGCGTCAATGGCGGTGTGGCCGTGATTCACAGAGTCCGTGTCCTCCGGATACAGCAGGACTGTATTGCCGTTAACGTCCTTGACGGACTGGGGAATCAGGAATGGGGAGATGGTTTCAACCCCGCCAGCCGTATTGACGATCGGCTGGTAAAAGCCAGGAGTTTCGCCAGCGTGTTGCGAGAACAGGCCCTGGGCTCCGGGGTAGGTGCCGAAGTAGAAATCAAAGGAGCGGTTTTCCTGGAAAAGTACAAAGACGTATTTGATCCGCTTCTGGAGCAGGTCGAGTTTCTGTTCGTGGCTCAGATAAGGGAAGTCTTCCACGCGATGCGTATATCGAGCGACATCATCGCTTGACCTTGGTGCAATTTTGACAACTTTCTTCTGATCCACTTGCTCGTCATTCTTCGGGTCTTGAGCCATTACCGTAACGGGTTGCAGCATCAACGCGGCAGCCGCCAGGTAAGCGCAACCGACCTTCGCCCATTCTTTCATGTGCATACGTGCTCCTCTCAGATTGAAAGCTTTCTACCCCTGCGGTTTCCATCGCTGTTCCCCGGACACCGCCTGAGAGCTGAGGGACTGGGCGAGGAAATACTTCGCACAACAAGGCTTAACAAAGAAGGGTGAACCGGGATTTTAATTTTGGTGAATAGCTGATGAAGACCCTTGGAAGCACAGAAGCCCTGAAGAGTTCGACATCAACCGTAATCGGCGATATTTGCGCTAGCGTGTGTGCGCACGAGGCCCCGGATGCATGATCTTGCTGCTCGTTAGGGTAAGTAGCGGCTGTCGTCACTCAAGAAGCCATCGAAGCAATTCTCCGCCAGTAACTCCTTTCACTTGAATGTGAGGTGCCCGATAAGAAGTCCCTCCACTGTTGTCTGCCTCGGCGCCTGGCCTCCTACGGACTCTGGCTTCTCGCGCCAGGTCTCAGCATTCGCAACTGTCCACCACCGAAATATCTCACCCTGAGACTCCTCCTGAGATGTCCCTCTGCTCTTGACCGCACAGCCTCCTTCCAGCAGCTGCCGTGCGGGCCCAAGCTCAAACATAAGCCTTGTATTATTAATGACATAGAGGAGAATGGCGCCCCGTTGTCACTCCGGCCCGCGGGCTCCCAGAATCCTGCGACTCTGGCCGACTCCGTGCAAGTTTATCGATTACATTCAGGGGGAGGCTCGCATCAGCTCGCTGCTTCGCGGGCCGCAGAAACGGCAGTCATCCAATGAAGACACTTGGCTACAAGCTCCTGGGCCTCTTGTTGGTTTTTGCGGTCGTGTTGCTCTCTTGTCCGGCGTCCGTCCGTCCGCAGGAGATGTCTCGCAAAATCCTCAAGCGCGTCAAAGTGCACTACCCGATTGTCCTCAAAGAGCGCCAGATTGGGGGCGTCGTGCGCCTTCGTGCGATTGTGAGAGCCGACGGCACCGTCCGTGAGACGGAAGTGGTCGGCGGCAACCCCATCCTCGCCGAAGCTGCCCAGAAGTCCGTGAAGCAATGGGTCTTTGCACCCGGCGCCGCTGAATCAATCGTGGAAGTATCCGTCGTCTTCGATCCTGCGCATGACTCGGACGATTAATCCCCAGGGCGTCTCCGGCCCACCAAGGCTGGCATCACCGCAAAAACCAGCAGCATCACTAAGTACACTGTCCCTGCGACCGCGTCGCGCCGCGCAACGTCCTGACGCAGCGATAGCCCCTGCGCTCGTAGCAGCGCATATTCTGCCGCCAGCAGCAATCCCAATCCGAAAATGCCCGTGCCCAGCCGCTCGCTCATCAATTCCAGAGTGAAACGCCGCACCAGCCATCGGGCCGCCAAGAAAATCACAACAAACATGATCGGCTCTTCCATCAGTTCTGCCGCCCGCACTCCAACCCGTGGCACCACCAGGAATACCCGGACCGTCCCCAGCGCGAATCCCACGCCAAAAATGATCGCGAAGTAGGTCAAACCTGCCTTAGCTGTTTTCATCACCGCCTACTCTCTCGCAAACGCAAGCAACGATGCTAGGAGGAGCAAGCGTGATCTCACAAGCTGGCCCACTCCCCCTCTCTTCTGCCACAATCATCTCACCGCCATGACCCTCGACCCTGACATCCTGAAAGCCGCTGAAATTCTTCGTTCCGGTGGCCTCGTGGTATTCCCGACGGAGACCGTCTACGGCCTCGGTGCCAACGCGCTCGATCCCTCGGCGATACGCAAAATCTATGCGCTCAAGGGCCGCCCCGCCACCAGCCCGCTGATTGTTCACGTCGCCAGCATCGAGCAGGCCCGCGAACTCGCCGCCGATTGGCCGCCAGAAGCCGAGCGCTTGGCCCGCGAATACTGGCCCGGCCCGCTCACGCTCGTGGTTCCGAAAAAGCCCCTCATTCCCGATGTCGCCACCGCCGGCCTCCCCACCGTCGGTCTGCGCATGCCACGGCATCCCGTGGCGCTCGCGCTCCTCCGCGAAGCGGGCGTCCCAATCGCTGCCCCCAGCGCCAACCGTTTCAGGCAGCTTTCCCCCACAACGGCGCAGCATGTCCGGGAAGCCTTTGGTGACGACACGCCTTTTCTCCTCGATGGCGGCCCCTGTGAAGTCGGGCTCGAATCCACGGTGATCGCCGTGACACCCGATGGTTTGGAAGTGCTGCGCCCAGGTATGGCCTTCGTTGAAGAAGCACAGGAAGACACTCCAGCCCCCGCAGCAGCGCAACAACTCGAGGACGCCCACCGTTCCCCGGGCCAGCACAAGAAGCACTACAGCCCGCGCACGCGCGTCCTCCTTGTCAACCGCGGCCATCTTCCCCAGGAAGGACGCGGCGCCTATCTCTGGCTCTCCTACAACGCCCGCGCCGCTTTCAGGCAGCGCATGCCGCAAAACGCCGACGAATACGCCGCGCAACTCTACGCCAGGTTGCACGAATTGGACCGCCAATCCTTCGACTGGATTGCCGTCGAGCTTCCCTCCGACGCGCCGGAGTGGGCCCCAATCCGCGATCGCCTAACCCGCGCCGCCTACGAATGAGCCGTAATCGAATTAAGTGAGGTTTGTTGCGAGCCACTCTCCGACCACGATTTACCGGGCATATGCTGGTCGTCTTGTCTCCGTCCCCAGGGAGGTACAACAAGAAATATACTAGAATAGGGAATCAAAATACCGCAGTGGCAAACTCTAGCTCAAGCCAACTGTTAATCCTGCCCGATATTCTCGGGCTGTTCGTGCTCGCAGTCCAACTCATCATCCTATTCCGTTGGTTAGTACCCGACGATGGATTCCGTCTGATTTACGGTGTCCTCGCCTATATCGTGCTGGCGGCACTGGCACTATACGCGTGGCGCGGGAAACGTGTGGCGTTGAAGGTATCTAAGCCTGCCGAGTGGGCTGCAACGGTTGGCGCTTCGGTTCTGCTAGGTGCAGTCAGCTTTGGCATCGATGTGGTCTTAGGAAGTATTCACAACCTTGGCTTGTCCCCTCTTAGGGCTGGAACAACGGCGGGCAGTCCATTTGGCTTCCCGCTGACTGTAGTTATTTGTCCAGGCTTCACAATGCTGGCGGTTGCCGGTCTCATTCGGTCTTTCCTCACACGACGTGAGCACAACGACGGATGAACAAACGAATTGCTGCGAACCGGCCCACTTGCTTTCCGGCAAGTCGGGAGATGCCAACATAAACCATTACAGAGTTAACAATAAACTGGAGTAGAGCGCGAAATCCACGCTCCATCATCTGCACAAATTCTGTTCGGGGAGATTCCCGCGCGCAAGCTTTTCTCAACGTGTTTCCTGTTCGCTTGCGGCATTCTCATCTCGCCGCATTCGTAGCCGTCGGCACTTTCGTACACGCAAGCGCGCGATCCGTGGCAAGCGGTGAAAAGTCCTTAGCGTCGGATGTTGCTGCAAGACTGAGTGCGCCACTACGGCGTCCTGTCCGTAACGTTTCGGGCGGGACGCATTTCTCGCTATCCTGATTCTCTCGACCAATGTGGTGACGTTGCTATTTCTGGTCTGGATGGGCATGGCGCCAATTCCAGTATTCCGACTTTTCCTTCTTGTTCGCCTTCTTGAATTCGTGCGAACTCCGGTGGTTTTCCGTCAGGAACTGTCCCCAGGCGCGATTTTCGTTGTCATCCCAGTTGTGATAATCCTTGTGGTCTTTATCGTAGACGCGGACCTGGACCTCTTGAGGCACGGGAACGGCCATAATTGCCACGGGCGCCGCAAGGGCAGCGGTAAGAACTAGCGAAGCGAAGTAACCATGTGCACGGTGCATGTCGAAATCCTCCCCATTCAGAATATCCGCTTTCGGAATCGCGGTAGCCGTAAGTGTGCATCCAGGGCCGGTTGCTTTATGTCCAATACTGCACACACGCACCGGATTTCCAGTACATAGGAGAGCGGAGTACCGGTGGAAATCAATTGGAGCAGAGCACGAAATTCAGGCTACAATGCCTGCACCATTTCCAACTGTGGAGAGTCCTATGCGCAAACTTTTCTCAACGCGTTTCCTGTTCGCATCCGTCATTCTTATCACCGCCGCATTCATGGCCGTCGGCCATTTCGCGAAAGCCAGTGCGCAATCCGCTGGCAGTGACAAGCCGTTCGTCATCGAGTACTACTACAAAACCAAGTGGGGCCACGCCGACGAATTCATTGCCCTCTTCCGCAAGAATCATTATCCCGTTCTGAAAAAACAGGTGGAGATGGGCCGCCTCTTGAAGGTTTCCGCCGTCGCACCCGTCTATCACACCACCGAAGACGGCCGCTGGGACTATCGCGTCACCATCGTCTACAAAAATGCCGCCATCGCCAACGATGGCTACGATTCCGCGCCCCTTCTCAAGCAGCTATTCCCCGATCAGGACACCTTCAAGAAGGAAGAGCAGCGCCGCTTCGAGATCCTCGATGCCCACTGGGATCTGCCCATCAAGGACGTCGACCTCGACGCGAAATGAGTTTGGGTGAAGCGCGAGACGCAGTCAACACTCAAGCGAAAAGCAGATTCCTCGCTTCGCTCGGAATGACAATCTTAGTTTTTTCAGTGAGTTTATGATTCAGTGCCCTAGAGCGGCGCGCCTTGCAGGGACACTAAAAACTGGATCCCGTCGACATGCTTCGAGCGCAGGCGTTCATCATTGGTGATGAACAGATCAACTTGGGCAGCGGAAGCGCAGGCAAGTTGAATGGCGTCGGGAGGGCGAATGCTTCGATCACATCGCAGCCGCGCATACTGAACAGCCGCTTTGGCGTCGAACGGAATCAAGACAGCCGTCGCGGAAAGCGCGCGTTCGTAGCATTGGCACAGGTCCGAAGCTCCTTTCTCCATGGGTTTGACGAGAAGTTCGCCGAGGGTAAGGGTGGAAGTGAGCAACTGATCGCCTCGCTCCAACATTCTTTTGCGAAGAACTTGCACCTTTCCGGATAGTTCTCCGTAGTCCTCAAACAGGTAAATAAAGAGATTGGTGTCCCAGAAGATGCGGCTCATTTCCAGCCCGCGCGAAGCCTATCGACGTACCCATCCGCATGTTCCTCTGCCCATAAGTGCCGTCCGGAACCTACGAGGGAAATGAGCGGATCGGCCTCGACGGCCCGCTTCGCTTCCATTGCACACCAGTCCTCATACCACGGAAGCAGATCCGCGTAGCCTGAGGGCAAGTCTTTGCTAGCCGGTGTGCTCTTGGCACCGATGCGATCCGGGTGCTCGGGGTCTCCCTTGCGGAAGAGGCGGCGGCGGCCTTCTGTCGTTTCGTAAAGCATGCGGTATCGGCCAGGATTTGGAGGGCGGTTGGCCACGCAGTGCTGCACCGCGTGAACGTAAACACCTGGCCGGACAGAGCCGTACAAATTCTCACGCCGAACGCGCTCCACGATTTCGTCAATGGAAAAATCAACGCAGCCAGGCCATTCGCGGTGGAGGAGGGCGGTGGCAATCCAAACCTCATCAGCGACTTTCAACTCCGAGCGGAGAGCGACTGTCATCTAAACCTCCCCATGGCTATTCTACACTTATACCAAGTAATTATGAATTGTCAACGGAAATCTCACCGCCGACAGTTCCGCCCAAAATCTATCTAACTCATTGAAATCTCATAGATTATCTAGGAAGAATTTCGTCACGCGGTTCCACAACAGTCGCTCCGCCGGTAGGTCGCTCACCCCGTGCCCCCGCCCGGGGAACGCCATCACCTCGACGTATTTCCCCGCTTTGATCAGATCGTCAACCAGCGCCAGCGTGTTGGAGTAATGCACGTTGTCGTCGCCCGTGCCATGCGCGATCAGCAGCTTTCCCTTCAGCTTCTCCGGATTCTTGATCGGAGAAGATTCCTGGTAGCTTTGCTCATGCTCCGGCAGCAGCCCCATGTACCGCTCCGTATAAATCGTGTCGTAGAAATGCCAGTCTGTCACCGGGCCGCCCGCGAATCCCACTTTGAAGATGTCCGGCGCCTCAAACATCGCGTGCAGAGTCATGTGCCCGCCGTAGCTCCAGCCGTGTATGCCGATGCGTTCCGCGTCCACGTAAGGCTGCAGCTTCAGCCATTCGCCGCCGTCCCGCTGATCGGAAAGCTCCTGCGCGCCGAAGCGATAATGGATGGGCTCCTCGAACACGTGTCCGCGCCCCGCGGAGCCGCGATTGTCCAGCGAAAAAATGATGTAGCCCTTCTGCGCCATCATCTGATGCCACAGGAATCCGCCGCCCATCCACGCGTTAACGACCACTTGCGCGTGCGGCCCGCCATAGGTGTACACAATCACCGGAAATTTCTTTGCCGGGTCGAAGTTGACCGGCTTGATCATCGAGCAATTCAGCGTCACCCCGTCATGCGCCTTGATGGTAAAGAATTCCACGGGCGACAGGTGGTATTCGGCCAGCTCCGCCACCTTGTTTTCGTTCAGCGTGGCCAGTTTCGTGCCGTCCGCGCGATAAAGGTCCTGCCGCGGAGGCGTGCTCGCGTTGGAGTAGGTGTCCACGTACACCGCCGCATTCGGCGCGACATTCACGCGGTGCGTACCCTCTTCCTTGGTGATCCGCGCAAAACCACTGCCGTCCAGCCCGACGCGGTACAGATGGCGCTCCAGCGGCGATTTCTCCGTGGCCGTGAAGTACACCACGCCCCTCACCTCATCCACAGCGTCCACGTGGTCTACTTCCCAGTCGCCCTTCGTGAGTTGCAGCGGCGGTTTCCCCGAAAAATCACATAAATAAAGGTGGCGATAGCCGCTGCGCTCGCTGGACCACAGGAATCGCTTGCTATCCTTCAGGAAATGCAGGTCGTCGCTGACGTTGATCCAATAGTCGTCCTTGTCCGAAAGAATCGTGGACGATTTCCCCGTAGCCGCGTCGCAAAGCAGCACGTCCACAATCGTTTGCGCGCGATTCAGCCGCTGAACCGCCAGGCGTTTCGAATCTGGCAGCCAGTTCACCCGCGTGACGTAAATGTCCGCGTCTGTGCCCAGGTCCATCGCGCGCGCCTCGCCGCCCTCCACCGGAGCAACAAATACGCGCACAACCGGATTCGTTCCACCCGGAACCGGATACCTTTGCAGCTCCGCCTCACCGGTAAATGACTCGAAATTCAGCAGTGAAAATTGCGTCACCTTCCGCTCATCCATTTCTAGATACGCAATCGCCGAAGAATCTGGCGCCCACCAATAGCCGGTGTAAAGGTCCAGCTCTTCGGGGTACACCCAATCCAGTTCGCCCTTTCGCAATTCCTCCGTGCCTCCGGCCGTGAGCGCTCGCTCTTTTCCATCCGCCGTGCTCACCAGCCACAAGTTGTGCTCGCGCACAAAGCTCACGTACTTCCCATCCGGCGAGATCTTCGTGTCGCTCAAATCCTCTTTTCCGCTCACCAGCACGCGCGACGCTTGGTTCTTCAGATCGAACCACGCCAGCGCGTGCGGCCCTTCAAACAGCAGCGCGTCGCCTCCCGGCGCCCACTGGTATTGCGCAGGCGGACGCCTCCCTGCGCCCGTCGCTTGCGTCTCCTTACTCGGCGCCGCAGGCAGAGCGCTTTCCAGTATTTCCGCGGAAACAAGCCGCGCGCGTTCTCCCGTCGCGGTGTCCATCGTCCAGAGTTCCGGCTTTGCGTCCTTACCGCTACCTTTCACCTCGAAATAGCTGAGCCGCTTGTTGTCCGGCGCCCAGGCAATGCCTCGCGTCAAACGCCCGCTCAAACTCGGCTGCGCATAGATGCGATCGACCGTCAGCTCCCCCGGCTTCGCCGCCGTTGCCTTTTGCTGACCAAGAACGTCGGACTGCCCGCCAATCAACAAACTCAACAGCAGCCAAGGCACAACCAAAGCGCGCACCACACTGCGAAAACGCATGCTACCTCCTTGAAAATCGGATGCTGATGCTTTCTCGCCCCTGCATCTATCCCGGCGGCCAGCGGAAATTCCGCCCTCCCAGCAAATGCAGGTGCAAATGAAACACAGACTGCCCCGCGCCACTCCCGTTGTTGAATATCGTGCGATATCCCGCCAGCAGGCCGCGCTCCTTCGCAATCTTCGCCGCCGCCATCTGCAGCTTGCCCAACAGCGCCGCATCCTCTTCGCTGGCATCATGCAGCGACGCAAAATGCTTGCGCGGGCACAGCAGTATGTGCGTTGGCGCCTGCGGGTTGATGTCCTCGAAGGCAAAAATCTCTTCGTCGTCCAGCACCAGCTTCGCGGGGATTTTCTTCGCACCGATTTTGCAGAACAGGCAATTCGCGTCCATCAGTTCCCTCCTGAAGGCGGCAGCTCATCCAGGCGCAGCACCATGGGCGAGAATCCTTCCTTGGCCCGCAGTTGTTCCGCAAAATCCTGCGCCGCGCTTTCGCCGGAAATTTTCCCCACCCTTACACGATAGAATGTTCCGTCGGCTGCATCATACTGCTGAATGAAAATCGGCGTGTACGAAGCGTTGAGGCGGTCGCGCAGCCTCTCGGCGTTCCCGCGATCCCGGAAAGCCCCCACCTGCACGGTGAAAAAACCCTCCGTGGGATCCACGTTCCCCAGCACTTCCAGGCGCACGGGCACCACGCCCGGCCCGATCGATTCGATCTCTCTCGCCGCCGCCATCGAAAGATCAATCACGCGGTTCTCCACGAATGGCCCGCGGTCCGTGATGCGCACCACCGTTGACTTGTTGTTGCTGAGATTCGTTACGCGCACCATGGTTTCAAACGGCAACGTGCGGTGCGCCGCTGTCAGCTTGTGCATGTCGTAGGTTTCGCCATTCGACGCCCGGCGTCCGTGAAACGGATTCCCGTACCAGGAAGCGTTGCCTTCTTCGATGTAGCCCACTGGCGCGGGCACCACCGGAGTCTTGCCGTGTTTCGCAGCCGGCGCATTGGGACCGGGCGCTGGGGCAATTCCTGTGTCGCGCTTGGCTTTCTCGCTGGTTTCTTCCGGCGTCGCGGTGGGCTGTGTCGGGGCCGGCGGACGTGTGCCGGCCACGGGGCGCCTCGAGCCACACCCAATGCCCCAAGCACCCGCCACCACCAGCATAACGCCGAACGAAAGCCGGTTCGCCTTCACGGTTTGGGTTCTTGCGGTGTGCGCGCCGCCACCCGCTCTTCCAGCTTCTTTGCCGCTTCGGACAGCTTGTCGGAAACTTCCCGCAGAAACTGCGCCGTGCGCTTCTCCGTTGTGGGCGCAACCTCTTCATCCAGATATTTCCGCAGGCGCGTGATTTCGTCGTCCAGTTTCCGCCCGAACTCTTCGAATTTGTCCATAAGTCCTCTTCGCCGGATTGTGCGGCGCGTTTCCGGTATTATAGGAATGCGATCTGAAGCCCGCAAGGAGGACGGTTGCCCCTTCCCTATCATTGGCAAATGCGCTTCGCGCGCTGGAAGCAAATCTTCGGCGGCATGTTTGGCGGCTCCGGCGAAAAGCGCCCACAACTCTGCCCCGCGTGCGGCGCTTTGGTCGGCATCCACGCCAATCGCTGCCACGAGTGCGGCACCAGCCTGCGCTTCTCCCTCGCCGCCTGGAGCAAGGGTCTCTCCGAATTTTTCGGCGGCCACGCCCCGGTGACCTTGGGTCTGCTGGCCGTCAATGTGCTTATGTTTGGCGTCAGCATGCTCCGTTCCCTCCATTCGGGCGGCGGGTTCGGCCTATTCGGTGGCATGAGCGGCATCGAGCTCTACCGCCTGGGAGAAAATCTTCCCTTTCATAGCGGACTATGGGCCTGGTGGCGCTTAATCCTCGCCACCTTCCTGCATGGTGGGTTGCTGCACATCGGACTGAACATGATGGTCCTCATGGACATCGCGCCCGTCGTCGAAGAGTTGTTCGGCTCCGCTCGTTTTCTCTTTCTGTATGTTGCGTGCGGGATTGGCGGCTCACTTTGTAGCACGATGCTGGGGAAGTATCCTTCCGTCGGTGCCAGCGGCGCCATTCTTGGGCTCATCGGATTGCTCCTTGCTGTCACCACGCGGCGTGCCGGCGCCAGCATGCAGGCGATGCGCTCACGCCTGATTTCGTGGGTGGTTACGATTTTCGCGTTTGGCTTTCTCGTCCCGGGAATCGACAATTGGGGCCACTTTGGCGGCCTGGCTACGGGCTTTCTCCTCGGCAGGGTATTCGCCGACCGCCAACCGTCTCCAGGCCCCGAGCGCACGCGCGCCTATCTTCTGGGCTGGCTCGCGGGCGCTGTGGTGATCGCCGCGTTTGTCTTTATGTTCCTGCAGTTGAATAATCCGCTGCCCGAATGAGCAGCGGCCAGACAAGTGAATAGGCTCACGCCATGAACGACATACCGCGTCTCTTCCAAGCCTTCGTCGGCCCGGCCATTTTCGTCTCCGCCTCCGCCCTCTTCGTGCTCTCTCTCAATGTCCGCCTGATGGGCATGGTCAGCCGCCTTCGCCAGTACCTGCACCACAAATATACCGCCGCGAAGCAGGGACGCCCCGCGGAAGCCGAAGCTTACGCCGCGCAGATCGCCCACATCCAAAACCGCGCTGAACTGATTCGCGTCGCCTTTCTGCTCACTTTGGTTTCTCTCGCGGGAACCGTCACGACTTGCCTGTTGCTCGGGTTGGGATTGTATTGGCGCATCGCCGAGCTTCTCGCCGCCATCGTGTTCGTGCTTTCACTTCTCAGCCTTCTGGCCGGCACGATTTACTATCTGCGCGAAGTGAATGTCGCCCTCAGCTCCGTCCGAGACGAAGCCGCCGACTCGCGTTTCATGGACTTGACCGATGACTCCGCCTCCGTCGGAGAACGCCGGGCCCCTTCCCCGCTCTAGCAGTTTGTTGAAAAACCACCTTACCGCTGCAACTTTAATGCAAAGGAACTCGTCTGAGTAAAGGAAGACGAAGGAGACGAGTGGATGCGCGGTGACGATAACCAGCAAGAAGGAATGTTCAGCTATATTTCGCCAGAAAAGCGAGTTCCAGCGGATCATCCGTTGCGAACGGTTCGCAAGGTAGTGGATGAGATTCTGAAGGAGATGTCACCGAAGTTTCAGAAGTTGTACTCCGACGTGGGGCGTCCGTCGATTGCCCCGGAGCGACTGTTGAGATCGTTGCTGTTGCAGATCTTCTATTCGGTACGCAGTGAGCGCCTGCTGATCGAACAACTGCAGTACAACCTGTTGTTCCGTTGGTTTGTGGGGATGGAGATGGACGAGGCGGTATGGAATCACGCGGTGTACAGCAAGAATCGGGAGCGTTTACTGAACGAGGAGATCGCGGAGTCGTTTTTCCAAAGAGTGCTAGAACGTGCCAAGCCGTACATGTCGGATGAACACTTTACGGTGGACGGGACACTGATCGAGGCTTGGGCGAGCCAGAAGAGTTTTCGGCGAAAGGACGGGAAGGGGAAACCGCCCGGCGTGGGAGGAGAAGTGGACTTTCACGGGGAGAAGCGGAAGAACCAGACCCATGAATCCACGACGGATCCGGATGCCCGGTTGTTCAGGAAGTCCCGGGGCAGCGAGGCGAAGCTAAGCTACCTGGGACATGTATTGATGGAGAACCGCAATGGGCTCTTGGTGCAGACTTTTCTGACCGAGGCCAATGGAAGAGCGGAGCGGGATGCCGCGATGCTCATGGCGGAGGCCATCCCGCGGGGAAAGCGGGTGACGTTGGGAGGGGACAAGAACTACGACACGCAGGAATTCGTCCGAGAGCTCCGGGGAATGAACATCACCCCGCATGTGGCGCAGAACGATACGAACCGCAGGAGCGCAGTGGATCAACGGACCACGCGGCATGCCGGATATGAGGTGAGTCAGCGGAAGCGAAAACGGGTCGAGCAGTCGTTCGGGTGGATGAAGATGGTCGGGATGCTAAAGAAAGTGAAGTTGCGAGGGATGGACAAGGTTGGGTGGCTGTTTACGTTCACCGGGGCTGCTTACAACCTCTGCCGATTGCGAAACCTGATGGCCAGTACATGACACCGAGTTTCGATTCGGCCACCGCGGAGTAGATAGAACGGCCCAAAGAACTTCTTCACAACGTAGCGATAATCTAAAATTCAACACCAAAAGCCTGAAAAACTAGATTCTTCAACAAGCTGCTAGCAATGCAGCGCTGTTTACTGATTCCCCTTATTTCCACAAAAATAGTATTTTGACGGGATGTGTACGCTACGCTGGCGGAAACGAGGTAACGAAAATGAGCAACAGATTTTGTAATGCTGGCCAAACAATTTTGCTGGTAGCTGCATTGCTGGCGCTGGGGAGTGCGGGGGCACCGGTGTCATGGGCACAGCAGAAACACGCGCCGCAGACGGCAGGGGTGGATGATACAAAAATGGGGCCGTACCGCGCGCTGGCACAACTAGCGTATGCCGCCATTCAGAAGGGCGACACCGCAACGGCCGCAAAGCTGGCACGCATTCTGGAGCGCAACTGGGATAAGGCGGAGGATTACGGCGGCGACACCGCGCTCTCGAAGACGAATCATGACTTGTTCGAGCAGATTGATAAGGCCATGGATATCTTCATTAATCTAGTACAGAAAAGTACGGCCACGCCGGATATGAGCGCGATCAAGGCTGCCTATAATGCCTATTTGGACAAGTTGAAGATGGCGGATTGATTGGAGAAAGATTTGAAGCGCGCACCAGAAAGTGGGTGGCCGCGCCGGAATACGGGCGATTGTTTCAGGCGTGGACATCGCTTGTCAGGATTCCACTTTTGCGGTTCAACGCGAAGCAAAAGGGTGCAGGTGCCCCGCTCTCTCAGCCGGAGGGCGGTCCTGGGTTTCTCTTCTCTTCTCTTCTCCGAAAACTAGAAACCTATAACTGAATACTTAGAACTTTAAGGCGGCGGGATTGTCTCCGTTCCGACACTAAGCCAGATCTTACGCTCGCGTAAGCGTTGCGCCGCGCGCGGCTTCGAGGACCTTGGCGGCATTCCCGCGAATGTCGCCGTGACCAAACACGCCGGTGCCTATGACCAGCAACTCCGCGCCGGCCTTCACCACATCGGCCACCGTCGTGAGATCAACTCCACCATCCACCTCGATGCGGAAGTCCAGCTTGCGCTCGGCTCTCATGCGTGCCAACGCCGCAATCTTGTTCAACGAATTCGGGATGAACTTCTGCCCGCCGAAGCCGGGATTTACGCTCATCACCAGGACGTGATGAACCAAGTCCAAAACTTCCGTCAGAAGTTCCACGGGCGTGGCCGGATTGACCACCACTCCCGGTTTGCAGCCATGTTGCGCGATCAGGTGCAAAGTGCGGTCCAGGTTGGCGCACGCTTCCTGATGCACAGAAATCCAGTTTGCGCCGGCATCCGCGAACGCGGGAATGAACAGATCCGGGTCCTCGATCATCAGGTGACAATCGAGCGGAACGCTCACCACCTTGCGCAACGACGCCACCAGCGGCGGCCCAACCGTGAGATTCGGCACGAAGTGGCCGTCCATAATGTCCACATGCAAAGCCGTGCCACCACCTTCAATCGCCGCACTTGCTTCGCTGCCAAGTTGCGCAAAGTTGCAGGCCAGAATCGACGGCAACAGTTCGATTTTCGTCAATGGATTTGCGCTCCTTCCACCCGAACTTTGATTATACGACGTACGGCTCGTCTCTGGCCCAGCTTCAAAAGGCTAGAATGCAACATCTCGCCATGGGATGACGCAACGCCGAGCTTGGCTTTCCTGCGCCAGTTCCAGCGCCATCATCACATCGATCACCTGTTCCCGCGTGACCTGCAGCGCGGCTTGGCCGAGCAACACATCGCGGATATTCGCGTAGAATTCACGCCAATCCCCGCGCGAAGCCACTTTTCGTTCTCGCGTCTGGCCGTCCGCCACCACGGTCAGCACTCCCCAATTTTCCTCGGGATCGAGGACCCACGATTCCCCTTGCGGAACTTCCTCGCGGCGGAGCGCCGGCTCCAGCGCATCGAATTCATTTTTGATGAGCGTTCCCTTTTCACCGAGAAGCACAAAGCGCGGCCGCGGCGTGACACACAGCATGGTCGCGCACAGATGGGCGCGCAGGTTGCCGGGATAAAAAAAGCAGATGTCGAAAGCATCGTCTGTGAGAAACCCCGGGCGCTCGATGCGGATGTCAGCGGCAACAGCCTCCGGCGGACCGAAGAGCATCATCGCGTGGTCCATCAGGTGGGGGGCCAGGTCGAAAAGTATGCCGCTCCCAGGGCCGGGCACTTCCCGCCAGGCATTTGGGCGCGAGGTGGGCCGGAAGCGATCGTAGTGCGTCTCGAATCGCAGGATTTGCCCCAATTCACCGCCGGCGACGACCTGGCGCACGGCTTGAAAATCGGCATCGAATCGGCGGCTGTGGAACACCGTCAAGAGGCGGCCGCATTTTTTGGCGATGCGAAATAGCTCGATCGCTTCCGGCAGAGCGGGGGTGATGGGCTTGTCCACCACGACGTCGCGCCCAGCCTCCAGGCACTGCACCGCATAGGAGAAATGCGTCTGGTTGGGCGAGGCAATCCCCACCAGCCGGATGGAATCGATGGCCAGTAGTTCCTCAACGCTGCGCACAATGCGCACCCCGGGATAGCGTTTGGCGGCTTCATCGCCATTGCGTTGTAGCACGGCCGCCAGCCGCAGCCCTGGGACGGCGTGAATCAGAGGCGCGTGAAAGTACCGCCCTGCGAGGCCAAACCCGATGAGTCCTACGTCGATCATGCGCCGCGCTCCAGGAATTGTGTGAAATCGTCAGCAGTGTATCACCGACGCGCCAGCCGCCGCCGAGGAGATCGCGGTGCGGGCATTTGTTACCGTCGCGGCAACGTTATATCCTTTGCCCGTGGAGAAAAGTCCGCCTCAGCGTGGCCCGAGCATGGGCCTGTATCTCGGCCTGATCGTCACGATTCTCGCAGTGCTGGCCTATGCCGGCTACATCACGCGGCAGTTTGCGGGGCTTCGCAAGCTGCAAGGCGAAATGGTGGACCGCAATCGCAAGGATTCGCTGCAACTCCTGCGCATCCAGAACGATTTAAATTCGCTGGGGCTGGCCATGCGGGACATGCTCGATGCCAGCGAGCCTTACCCGCTGATCGCCTGGACCGCGCAATTCGATCGCACGCGCAACGATTTGAGCGCGGCGCTTAAGCAGGAAGAAAATCTGGCGGAGGCCACGCGCACCAGCGACCAACGCCTCTACTTGAGCCAGTCCTTAGCGCAATTCTGGGTCGCCTGCGACCGCATGTTTTCGCAAGCGCAAAATGGGCAGGAGAAAACGGCGCGCGAGCAGATTCGCGACACCCTGCAGCCTCAGCAGGCAGCACTAAGTTCCGCGGTTTCCCGCCTGCTGGTGCAAAACAATGAAGGCGAGGAACAGGCCGCCGCGCGCATCGCGGAGATTTACGATCGTGTGCAGCGCCAGCTCTATTATTTCCTGGCAGCGATTTTGCTGGCGATTGTGATCACCAGTCTGTATTTGATCCGCAACAACCGGCGGATCTTTGCGCACGTTGCGGAACTGTCGCTGCAGCGCAGCGAGCTGGCGCAGCAGCTGATCGCCACGCAGGAATCCACGCTGCGGCACATCTCGCGCGAGCTGCACGATGAATTCGGCCAGGTGCTCACGGCGATTGGCTCGCTCCTGCGCCGCGCCGATAAAGACATGCCGGAAAACTCGGCCCTGCGCGGAGACTTGCAGGAAGTAAGGGAAATTGCCCAGTCCACGCTAAACAATATCCGCAGCCTCTCGCAGGCGCTGCATCCTGTTTTGCTCGAGGAGGCCGGACTGGAAAGCACACTCGACTGGTACATCCCCACGGTGGAACGCCAGACAGGACTCGCGCTGCATTACGAGAAATCGGGCCAAGCGTATCCATTGGACGCAAGCGCGAGCGTACAACTGTACCGCGTAGTTCAGGAGGCGCTCAATAATGTGGCGCGGCATTCCGCCGCGAAAGAAGCCTGGGTCCGTTTGCGCTTTCAGCCCGCCAGCCTGGAACTGGAAGTGGAAGACCGCGGAAAGGGGTTTGCGCCTACAGCGGGTCATACAGGAATTGGGTTGGTGGCCATGCGGGAGCGCGCGGAAATTCTTGGCGGCACGCTGAAGGTTACGCCGGTTTCGGGCGGAGGCACGCTGGTGCAGATCCACATTCCTCGGGAAAGGGCGGAAGCGCATGGCGAATAAATTGAAAGTTCTGCTGGTGGACGACCACGCGCTGGTGCGCCGCGGATTTCGCCGCATGCTGGAGGACGAGCCGACGTTCCAGGTGGCCGGCGAAGCAAGCGATGGGCTGGAAGCGGTGGAGCTGGCGCTGGAGTTGCGCCCCGATGTCATCGTGATGGATTGTGCGCTGCCGCAGATGAATGGCATTGAAGCCTCGCGGCGCATTCTGGCGAAGCTTCCGGAAACCGCCATCCTGATGCTAAGCATGCATTCGGAAGACACCCTGGTGAAACAGGCGATGGAAGCAGGCGCGCGGGGTTACATCCTGAAGAACGCGATGGACCTGGACCTCGTCAGCGCGATCAAGAAAGTGGCCGAGGGCCAGACCGTGCTCGATCCTCAGATTACCCGAGGTGGGGCGCTGAAGGGCGAGCGCGACACCGGGCTCACGCCGCGAGAGCTGGAAATTCTGCAGCACATCGTCGCGGGCAAATCAAACAAGGAAATCGCCACGGAATTAAGTTTGAGTGTAAACACAGTGTCCGTCCATCGCGCGAATATCATGGACGCCCTTGGCATCCACAAAACGGCCGAGCTGGTGGTCTATGCAATCCGCAATGGGCTGGTGAATCTTCCGTGAAGCGCCGCGAGTTCATCCGGCAGGCTGTCGGGGCGGGGCTGATCCACGCGGCGTTTCCCGGCGCGCTGCCCGCCGCACCGGCAGGGTTTCGTTTCGTGGATGTCACCGGCAACGCTGGCCTGCGCTTCCAACACAACAGCGGGGCGTACGGCGGCAAGCTGCTTCCCGAAACCCTGGGATCCGGCTGCGCCTTTCTGGATTACGACGCGGATGGCTGGCAGGACGTTCTTCTGGTGAACTCGATGGATTGGCCGGGGCACAAGCGCCAGCGGACCACCATGAAGTTGTATCGCAACAACCGCAATGGCACCTTCACGGACCTGACCCAGGCGGCGGGCCTGGACGTGGAGATGTACGGCATGGGCGTGGCGGTGGGCGACTACAACAACGACGGCTTTCCTGACATTTTCATTTCCTGTGTGGGGCAGAGCCGGCTGTTCCGCAACACCGGCAAGGGCACATTCCTCGACGTCACCAAGGCCAGCGGCCTGCTGGGGAAGCAAGGGCTGAGCAGTTCGGCGATCTGGTTTGATTACGATCGCGATGGCTTCCTCGATCTGTTCGTCTGCAATTACGTGCACTGGACCGCGGAGACCGACGTCTTTTGCAGCCTCGATGGTAAAAATAAATCCTATTGCACGCCGGAAGCGTATCGCGGCGACACCTGCTGGCTCTACCACAATCGGGGCAACGGCACGTTCGAGGACGTAACCGCGACCAGCGGCATCTTCGACAGCAGCTCCAAATCGCTCGGCGTGGCCATGCTGGACTACGATCAGGATGGCTGGCCGGACTTGTTGGTTGCGAACGACACGCAGCCCAACAAGCTGTACCGCAATCTGCACAACGGCAAATTCAAGGATGCCGCCGTGGAGGCGGGCCTGGCGTTCAGCGTGGACGGCAAGGCGCGTGCCGGCATGGGCGTGGACGTCGCCGACTACGACAATTCCGGCAAGCCGGGCATCATCATCACGAATTTTGACAACGAGATGATCGGACTCTACCGCGAGACGGGCCAGGCCTACGACGATGTGGCCATGCAAACAGGACTTGGCGCGGCTTCGCGAAACACTTTGGGCTTCGGCTGCGTTTTTTTTGACGCGGACCTGGACGGTCTCCTGGACATAGCCGTCGCAAACGGCCACATCGATGATACCGTGCGCCACATTCGCGGCAACGTCGGCTACGCGCAGCCCGCCCAGCTTTTCCTGAACCTCGGTCGCGGCAAATTCCGCGACATCGCCGGCGATATCGGCGGCGGATATGATTTGCCCAAAGTCGGGCGCGGTTTGGCCGCCGGAGATTTCGATCATGACGGCGATCAGGATCTTCTGCTCACTACCAACAACGGGCCGGCGTTCCTCTATCGCAATGACCAGCTCTCAGGCAATCGCAGCATTCGCTTCCACCTGATCGGCACCAAATCGAATCGCGACGCCATCGGTGCGAATGTGCGAATCTTCTTCAATGGGCAGACGGAGTTGCGCGTCGTTCGCAGCGGCTCCAGCTATTTGTCGCAGTCTGAATTGCCGGTTACGTTTGGCGTGGGCAAGCAGGACGCCATTGACCGCGTGGTCGTGGAATGGCCCAGCGGGCAAAGCCAGGAGCACCAGAAACTCAAGACCGGGAAAGCCTACCAAATCATTGAAAATACAGGCATTAAAGAGATCTTCCAGTTCTAATACTTTCGCAGTATTGTCAACTTTTCCGCCGTGCCCTATAAACGATGCAACATTGAACCGCTTCCGAATCAGGCTTTGCCTTCGCCTAACCAGGGAGCACCCCAACAAAGAAGATTGCGGCCGGACACACGACCATCCGGCCGCATTTTTCATTCTGGGGAAAGGACAGTTGAATCAGGTGGGATGGGGGGGGAATGGAACGCTGGCGCTCGCTTGGCGTGTTTGTCCTCGTTGTAACCGCAATTTATCTTTACGCTTACCCATCTGCGACTCTCTTATATGCCGGCGCGGTTCTTCTGCATACGGGAGTGGGTGTGCTGGTCTCGCTGGCGCTGGTGATGTTTCTATTTCGAGGAAGCGGCAAGAAGCAGTTACTGGCGCGCTTCGGCTGGATTCTGCTCGCGGCTGGCGCGGCTTTGGGCCTGGCGTTGATTCGCCTGGGAACGCCGCATCGTTTGAAAGCCTGGTTGTATGCGCATATTGCCCTGTGCACCCTAGGCGTGATTTTTCTAGCGGCTTCGTGGCTCTCCGCAAGAGGATGGCTCGGCGCGAGCGTCGGAAGGCAAGCAGCGGGTTTCGCCGCCCTGTTGCTGGTTACCTTGAGTATTGCCGCCGGCGCCTGGTATGCCCGGGAATTTTCTTGGAAGAATCGCTACGTCGTGCAGAATCCGCCGATTTCGCCGGCCACTATGTTGCAAGAGGGCGACGGCGCGCATGGCAAATTCTTTCCGAGTTCCGCGCAGACCGCTGATGGCCAGTACATCCCCTCAGGGTACTTCCTGAAATCGCAGGCCTGCGAACGCTGCCACGCGGACATTTACAAACAGTGGGAAAGCTCGGTGCACCATTTTTCCTCGTTCAATAATCAGTGGTACCGCAAGAGCATCGAGTACATGCAGGACGTTGCGGGAGTGCAGCCGTCCAAATGGTGCGCGGGTTGCCACGACCCCGCGTTGTTGTTCAGCGGCATGATGGACACGCCGATCAAGCAGAATATAGACAAGCCCGAAGCGCAGGCCGGCCTGAGCTGCATGATGTGCCACAGCATCGTGCAGGTGAAAAGCACGATGGGGCAAGGCGATTTCGTGCTGGAATATCCGAAACTGCACGAATTGGCCGCGAGCGACAATCCCATCATCCGCGGGCTTCATGACTTCATGGTGCGCCTGAATCCGGAGCCACACCGCCGCGTGTTTCTGAAGCCGTTCATGAGGAATCAGGTGCCGGAGTTCTGTTCTGGCTGTCACAAAGTGCATCTTGACGTGCCGCTGAACAGCTATCGCTGGACTCGGGGTTTCAACGAGTACGACAACTGGCAGGCCAGCGGCGTTTCCGGGCAGGGCGCGCGGTCATTTTACTATCCGGCGACTCCGATGATGTGTGCGGACTGCCATATGCCCTTGGTGCCGTCGCAAGACGACGGCAACATCGACGGCTATGTGCACTCACACCGCTTCCCTGGAGCGAACACCGCGGTGCCCGTTGCGAATGAGGATGCCTCCCAATTGGATGTGAGCCGGAAGTTTTTGCAGGACAAACAACTGAGCTTAGACATTTTTGCGATTGCGCCTGCGGGAAGCAAGGGAAAGCAAAAGACCGCAGAAGCGCCGGAGCAGGAACTCTCAACAACCTTCGCGGTCGGCGAAGAAGCGGATCTTACCCTGCCGAAAGGCTCGGCTGGAGAAACGCGGGAGATCACCGCGCCTCTTGGACGCGTGGATGCGGCGGTGCGACGCGGCGATGATGTGCTGGTGGAAGTTGTGGTGCGCACGCGCAAGGTCGGACATTTCTTCCCCGGCGGCACGGTGGACGCTTTCGACGTCTGGGTGGAATTGCAGGCCACGGATGACAAAGGGCAGACGATTTTCTGGAGCGGCAAGGTTGAGGACGATGGCAAAGGCCCGGTCGATCCTGGCGCACACTTTTACAAATCGCTGCAGATTGATGCGCACGGCAATCCCATCAACAAGCGCAATGCTTGGGCCAGCCGCGCCGTCGTCTACGTCCATCTGATACCTCCCGGCGCCGCGGACACAGTGCACTACCGCCTGCACGTGCCGGAAAGCGCGGGCGAGCGCATCACTCTGCACGCCAAGCTGAACTACCGGAAATTCCAGTGGTGGAACACGCAATTTGCTTTTGGTGGCGTGCCCGACCCGCACTCGACTGGTGATGTCACCCCGGACCATGACGACCGCAACTGGAACTTCAACGGCGATCTCTCGCATGTTTCCAGCAAGACCCCGGCGATTCCGGATTTGCCAATCATAACCGTGGCGGAAGACACGAAAAGCTTGCGGGTTTTGCCGAAGTCGGCTGCGGCGCCGAAACCCCAGGAGGCGTGGGTAAAAGAGGATTGGACGCGCTGGAACGACTACGGCATCGGACTGTTTCTCCAAGGCGACCTGAAAGGCGCGGAGCAGGCCTTCGAGAAAATCACGGAGATGGATCCGCAAAACCCCGACGGCTGGACGAACGTCGGGCGCGTGCGCGTTCAGGAAGGAAACACGGAGGGCGCGCAGGTGGTGCTGCTGAGAGCCCTGGCGCTGAAGCCGGGCCTGGCGCGGGCGAATTTTTTCTACGCGCGCGTTCTGAAGGAAGAGGGCAAGTACGACGAAGCGGCGCAAGCATTGCGGGCCGTGCTGGCGCAATACTCGAGCGACCGCGTGGTCCACAACGAGTTGGGCCGCGTGCTCTTCCTGCAGAAGCGCTACTCCGATGCGGTGAAGGAGCTACAGCAGACTCTCGCGGTCGACCCGGAAGATCTCCAGGCGAATTACAACCTGATGCTTTGCTATACGGGCCTGGGCGACGAGGCGCGCGCCAACGAACATAAGGAACGATACTTGCGCTTCAAAGCCGATGAAGCTTCGCAGGCGTTGACCGGCGCGTACCGCCAAGCGCATCCGGATGACAACAACGAACGTCAATCTATCCACGAGCATGTTTCGGCTTCACTCAGCCCCCGGACGGTAGCGAGATCTGCGAAGCCCGCTGCTGTGGCAAGAAACGCGCCGACCAAGAAGGTGGTGGCAGGCGCAGGCCGTTGAGCATGCTGATTCTTTTCACAAGCAAAGGACAACCAGAATGACCTGGATCAAAACGGTAAAGATGGAAGACGATGACCAGGTGCGCAAAGCAATCATGGAACAGCGCACGACGTATCCCATGGAGTACGCGACGCCCGTGCCGATTGTGGATCACGGCATTGAGAACAGCATCGTCGGCTCGCACAGCCTGTTTCCCCAAGTGCTGTTTCATGCCTTCAGCACGTTTGGGGCGTTAATGTCGCCGGCGTTGCCATTGCGGCGCGATCAGCACGAAATGATTGCCACGATGGTTTCAGTCACGAACCGCTGCTTCTATTGAATCGAATCCCACGCAGAGTTTCTGCGTCGCGTCACATTGCAGGATGAAATGGTGGAGGCGTTGCGAAAGGATTTCCGCACCGCCCCCGTCAGCGAGCAGGACAAGATCATGTTGGAGTACGTCGTGAAATTGACGAAAGATGCGACGCAGTGCAGCCTCGCAGATCACCAGAAGCTGCGCGCGGCGGGTTTCGACGACCGCGGCATTCTGCAGATTACCCTGATTGCCTCATGGTTCAACTACATCAATCGCGTGGCGGATGCTTTGGGCGTGGGCCGCGAAGGAATGGCGGAGGGCCAGTGAGGAGATTGTCGTGGGCGCTCTTCCTGCTTTCGTGCGCGATGGGAGCGAGCGCGCAAACGTCGCAGAATTCTTCGGCCAACACCATTACGTTTCGCGACATCACCCAAAGGGCCGGCATCCACTTTGTCCACAACAATGCGGCCTTCGGCAAGAAATACCTGCCGGAGACGATGGGGCCGGGTGTGGCCTTCATTGACTATGACAATGATGGCTGGCCCGACATTTTCATCGTGAATGGGATGGACTGGCCGGGCCATGCCTCCAAACGCAGCACGCCGAAGCTGTACCACAACAATCACGACGGCACATTCACCGACGTGACGCACAAAGCCGGCCTGGATGTCGAAATGTTCGGCATGGGCGTGGCGGTGGGCGATTACGACAACGACGGCTACGACGATCTTTTCGTAACCGCGCTGGGACAGAACCGGCTCTTCCACAATAATGGCAACGGCACATTCACCGATGTGACGCAAAAAGCGGGCTTGCTGGGGCCGAAGGAATTCAGCACCAGCGCGGCATGGGTGGATTACGACCGGGACGGCAATCTGGACCTGGTGGTGGGAAATTACGTGCAATGGTCGCTCGAAGGCGATCTCTACTGCACGCTCGACGGCAAGCGCAAATCGTATTGCACGCCTGAGTCCTACAAGGGTGCCTCCGTGAGGCTCTGGCACAATCGCGGAGACGGCACGTTTGAAGATGTGACAAGGAAGGCGGGCGTGTGGGAGCCGACGTCAAAGACTCTTGGGATTGCGATTCTGGACTATGACAACGATGGCTGGCCCGACCTGCTATTTTCCAACGACACGCAGCCGAACAAGCTGTATCACAATAACGGCAACGGCACGTTCACGGAGAAGGCCGTCGTGGCGGGCGTGGCCTTCAGCGAGGATGGCGTGGCGCGCGCAGGAATGGGCGTGGACGCGGCCGATTACGATCGCTCCGGCATGGCCAGCATTTTGATCACGAATTTTTCCAATCAGATGCTTTCGCTGTATCACAACGAGGGGAAGGGATTGTTTGTGGATGAAGCGCCGCGTTCGGAAATCGGGCGCAATTCTCTCCTCACTCTCGGGTTCGGCTGTTTTTTCTTCGATTACGACTTGGATGGCTGGCCCGACATTCTGATCGCCAATGGCCACATTGATGGCGACATCCAGCGCGTGCAGCCCAATGTGAAGTACGCCATGCCTCCGCACATATTCCGCAATCTCGGAAAAGGGAATTTTCAGGAAGTGACGAAGAGCCTGGGCGCGGGTTTTGCCACGCCGCGCGTGGGTCGCGGCGCGGCTTATGGCGATATCAACAACGACGGGCGGCTGGACCTCCTGCTCTCGACCAACGGAGGGCCGGTTTATCTTTTTGAGAACGATTTCACCGGCAACCCGGCCGCCGCGAATAAAAGCCTGCGCATAAAACTGATCGGAGCGAAATCCAATCGCGATGGCATTGGCACGGTGGTGAAGATGACCGCCGGCGGCGAATCCCAGTCAGAGATGCTGCGCAGCGGCTCCAGTTACCTTTCGGCAAGCGAATTGGTGCTGACCTTTGGCCTCGCCATGCACGAGCGGGCAGATAGCATCGAGATTCGCTGGCCCAGCGGGCAAGTGGACAAACTGGCGAATGTGGCGGCGGGCCAGACGATCACCGTGACAGAAGGAAAGGGCATCACTGGCAGCAGGAAATACGGCACCCGCTAGGAGCTTGCCTCAGTAATGCGCAAGCGATGCGCGGCGACGAGCGCCTGCCCCAGGCTGATACCGCCGTCGCCGGCAGGCACCTCGGTGTGAAAATACACTTCAAAATTCTGTTTGCGCAGCGCGGCAAGCAGCAACCGGAACAGCAGAATATTCTGAAAACAGCCGCCGGAGAGGCAAACGCGATTCAGCCCATGCGATTCGCGAAGTTTCTCCGCGAGTCCGACAAACAAGGAAGCCAGACCATTGTGAAACCTGCGGCTGATGTCCGCGGGGCGCACTCCTCGGCGAATATCACGCAGCAGCCAATCGAAGAGCGAGCGCGTGCCGATTTGCCAGGTTTCCCCTGTGCGCTGCAAGTCAAAGGGGTAGGCGCTCTCATCAGTGGATTCGTGGGCCGCCATTTCGAGTTCGATGGCGGCTTGCGCTTCGTAGTTCACTGTGGTGCGCAAGCCAATCAAGGCGGCCACGGCATCGAAAAGACGCCCGCAGCTCGAGGTGAGCGGAGAGTTCACGCCGCGTTCGATCATCTGCAGAAGGATATCCAGATTGCGCCGGTCCAATGCCTTGGTGAAAGGGATCTCAAGAGCGGGCAGCGACTTGCCGAAGTGTTCTGCGAGGTAGCTCACAGCGATACGCCAAGGCTCGCGAATCGCGGCTTCGCCACCTGGTAGAGCCACATATTCCAGGTGGGCGGCGCGCTGAAAATTAACGTAGTCCGCAAGGAGCACTTCCCCGCCCCAGATTGCGCCATCGGCGCCATACCCGGTGCCGTCAAGAGCGATGCCAATCACTCTGCCGTCAATATGGTTTTCCGCTATGCACGCGGCGATGTGCGCGTGATGGTGTTGCACGCCGATCAGCCGGACGTCCGCCCGCCCCAGTGCCCACTTCGTTGAGAAATAGTCCGGATGCAGATCGTAGGCAATCACTTTGGGCTGCACTTCCAGGATGCGCTGCAGGTGCTCGACGGCTTCTTCAAAAAAACGGTAACTTTCCAGATTTTCCAGGTCGCCGACGTGCTGGCTGAGGAATGCTTCGCTGCCGCGCACAATGCACACCGTGTTTTTCAGTTCTCCGCCAACCGCCAGGATGGGAGGCGATTCGCTCTCCAGCGCCACGGGCACGGGCACAAACCCGCGGGAGCGGCGCATCTTTTGCGTTTGCCCTGCCGCGTGCCGCACAACTGAGTCGTCGCAACGCCGCAGGATGTCGCGGTTGTGCACGAGGAAGGCATCGGCAATGCCGCGCAGGCGCTGCACGGCTTCGTCATTGTCAATGGCGATGGGCTCCTCGCTGAGGTTGCCGCTGGTCATCACGAGGGCATCGCCTCTGCCACTCGCAAAGAGAAGATGGTGGAGAGGTGTGTACGGCAAAAAGACGCCGAGAAAGCGATTGTGCGGCGCGACTCCAGGAGCCACATGCACCTCAGGCCGGCGCGGCAACAGCACAATCGGCCGCTCGCGCGAAAGAAGAGATTTGCGCGCAGATTCTTCAACTATACAGAAACGCTCCGCATCTTCGATGCGGCCCACCATGACGGCAAACGGTTTTTCCACACGGCGTTTGCGTTCACGCAAACGGTCCACGGCCGCGTCGTTTGTTGCGTCGCAGGCCAGGTGAAATCCGCCGAGTCCCTTGATAGCAACGATGCCGCCGCTCTCCAGCAGACGCGCGGCCTCTCGAATGGGTTCGGCGACGTCCAGGCGGGCGCCGTTGTCGTCGAGGAGTTGCACCTGCGGACCACAATCCCAGCAAGCGTTGGGCTGCGCGTGGAAGCGGCGGTTCGCTGGATCGTCGTACTCCGCCTGACAAACCGCGCACATCTTGAACGAAGCCATGGAGGTGCGCCCGCGGTCGTAGGGAATATCGCGAATAATGGTGAAGCGCGGCCCGCAATTCGTGCAGTTGATAAACGGGTAGCGGAAACGGCGGTCGCGGGGATCGGCCATCTCGCGCAGGCAATCCTCGCAGACGGCCGCGTCCGGAGAGATGAGGGCCTTGGGGGGCTGATCCAGGCGGCTGGAAAGAATAAGAAACGCTGTCTCCGACTGCAATTCGACATCGCGCGGCACCAGCGAAGTAATTCTTGCGAGCGGCGGAATTTCCTTCGGCAATCTCGCGAGAAACGACGCAACCGATTCCGCCGGTCCCTGCACTTCGATGCTCACGCCCGCCGTCGTATTGGCGATGAAGCCCGCGAGATTGCATTCATTGGCCAGTCGGTAGATAAACGGGCGGAAGCCGACGCCCTGGACAATGCCGGTGACATCGATGGCTTTGCGAAGTACGCCCGTTTGTGACGCTGGCGTCATGGTGGCAATGAGGCTCGTCAGGAAATTGTCGCAGGGGCTTCCTGCCGGGTTTTCAGCTGGAGTGCGGCGAGCCACGCGAGCCACTCGTCGAAACCCTCGCCAGTCTTGGAAGAGAGAGCCAGGTAGTCGATCTCCGGGTGAATCTTGCGCGCGTTTTCCAGGGCAAGCTTGGGATCGAATTCGACGTGGGGAAGAAGATCCGTCTTCGTCAAGATCATCAGCGAAGCGCGGTGAAAAATCCCGGGATACTTCAGCGGCTTGTCCTCGCCCTCGGTTACGCTCAACAGAACGATTTTCGCCGCTTCGCCAAGGTCGTAGCTAGATGGGCACACCAAGTTGCCCACATTTTCCACGAGTAACAGTCCCGGACCACGGAAGCCCAACTCGTTCAGATGACGCTCGACCATGCGCGCGTCCAGATGGCAGGTGCCTCCCGTTACGATTTGCCGCACCGGATATCCGTAGCGCATGAGGCGCCGTGCGTCGTTGTCCGTCTGCAAATCCCCGGTGAGAACCGCGACTGGCGTGCCCGGCGCAAAGCTGCCCAGCGTTTTTTCAAGCAGCGCCGTTTTGCCGGAGCCCGGCGAGCTGATGAAATTGACGCAGAGAATGTTCTGCTCGCGGTAGCGCTGGCGCAATTCCGCCGCCAGCCGGTCATTCTCGCTGAGGACTTTTTTCTCTACGACTTCTCGCATGGCTCCTCCAACTCCAGATAGGCAATATCCAATTCCGTGCCGCCGATGCAGGTGCTACGCGTCTCGCCGCATTTGGGGCAGGTCAATTCCCAGTCTTTCACCACAAATTCCTCGCCGCACGCGAGGCACTTCTGGCGCCGTGGACACCATTCAATTTCGAGCCGTAAGTGCTCCAGCGGCGTTCTTAGGGTCAGCGCCTCAAACGCAAAAGCCAGGGCATCACGATCCACATTGGAAAGTTCTCCGATGCGCACGCCTACGGCGGCGAACTGCGCGTCCGGGCGTCGGCGCGCTTCGGCTTCAATCGATTCGAGGATAGAGGAAGCGATACCAACTTCGTGCAAGGGCCCCCCTCAACAAATGCGCGGCAATTGATCGCCGGTCAGCATGTCAACGATGCGCGTGGTGCCGAACGGAGTGCGCATCACCACCATGCGCGGATGCTCAGAGGTCACGCGGCCGATGAGACGAGCGTCCTTCCCAAGTGGATGGTTTTGCAGCGCCCGCAAAGCTGCCTCGGCGGAGTCCGGCGCGACAATCGCCACTAGCTTCCCCTCATTCGCAACATAGAGCGGATCGAGGCCCAGCATCTCGCACGCGCCACGCACCTCTTCCCGAACAGGGATGGAAGTCTCTTCCAGCTCCATGCCCACGCCAGAGCTGGCGGCAATCTCGTTCAGCGTGCTGGAAAGCCCGCCGCGCGTGGGGTCTCGCAGGCAGCGCACCTCGCGCGTCGCCTCAAGCAAGCTCGCCACCAGCGTATGCAGCGGTGCGGAATCGCTTTGCACCGCGGTTTCAAATTGCAGCCCTTCGCGTTCGGCCAAAATCGCAATGCCATGATCGCCGAGCATCCCGCTCACCAGAATCGCGTCGCCGGGCCGCGCTTGTGCCGCGGAAAAAGTTATGCCTTCGCGCACCAGGCCGATGCCGGTGGTATTGACGAAGATCCCGTCGGCGCTTCCCTTCTCCACAACCTTGGTGTCGCCCGTGACAATCTCCACCCCCGCATTTGCGGCTGCCTCGTGCATGGAACTGACGACTCGGCGCAGCGTCTCCATCGGCAAACCCTCTTCCAAAATGAATGCGGCGCTCAGCCACAACGGTTCGGCGCCGCCCATGGCCAGGTCGTTGATGGTGCCATGCACGGCCAGCGAGCCGATGTCGCCGCCGCGAAAAATCAGGGGTTTCACGACAAAGGAATCCGTGGTGATGGCCAGCCGCACGCCGTTCAAGGAAACGATGGCTTGATCTTCCAGGCGACTCAGGATGGGATTTCCAAGCGCTGGGAGAAACACATTTTTCAGCAAGTCCGCGCTGAGTTTGCCGCCGCTGCCATGGCCGAGAAGGATGCGCTCGCCCGCCGGAAGCGGCACAGGGCAGGAAAATGCGGCCAAGTCCTTGGTCTCGTCGTTGGACACGGAATCAGAGCGTAACGAGGTGGCGCCGGTATTGGTGATAGGCCGCACACGCACCTTCCGAGGATACCATTGGCGCGCCCAGCGGCTTTTCCGGCGTGCAACGCGTTCCAAACGCCGTACAGTCCGTGGGTTTCTTAAGCCCGAGCAGAACTTCCGCGCTGATGCACTCGCTCGGCTCCTCCGCGCAAACATCCGCGAGATCGAACAACCTTTCGGCATCGAAGGCGGCGTATTTCTCCTTGAGCCGCAATCCGCTCTCCGGAATTGGGCCGATGCCGCGCCATTTCCGGTCGGATACTTCAAACACGCGCGCCACAGCATCCTGCGCCGGCCGGTTCCCTTCATACTGCACCGATCGCGAGTACTGATTCTCGACCTCGGCGCGGCCCTCTTCGAGCTGCACCACGAGCATGTGAATCGCTTCCAGCAAATCGATGGGCTCAAACCCGCCGACGACAATCGGCACGTGGAAATTGCGCACCAGGTCGTCGTAATCGCGCATCCCTACCACGGTGCAGACGTGCCCGGGCGCGATGAATCCCTGCACGCGATTTTTCGGCGAGCTCAGCAGCGTGCGGATCGCCGGCGGCACGAGCACGTGTGAAACGAGCAAGCTGAAATTGCGCAGCCCCAGGCGTTCGGCTTGCAGCACGGCCATGGCATGCGCCGGCGCCGTGGTCTCAAATCCAATCGCAAAGAAAACCACCTGGCGTCCCGGCTGGCTGCGCGCCAACTCCACTGCGTCGGTCGGCGAGTACACCACACGCACATCGCCGCCTTCCGCCTTCACGTGGAATAGGTCCGTTTCCGAGCCCGGCACGCGCAGCATGTCTCCATAAGAGACCAGCGTCACTTCGGGGAGGCGCGCCAGGGCAATGGCGCGGTCAATCATTTCCAGCGGCGTCACGCACACCGGGCATCCGGGACCGTGCACGAGTTGCACGCTTTCGCCGAGCAGGTCGTCAATCCCGTAGCGCATCAGCGTATGCGTCTGTCCACCGCAAATCTCCATCAGCACCCACGGCCGCGTGGAGCGCCGGCGAATCTCGGCAGCCAAGGCGTGCGCGATCTTTACGTCGCGGTACTCGTCCAGGTATTTCATGATGGCTTGAGATCCGCGCCACCCGGGGCAAGTTCTTCGGCCAGGACGCCCATGCTTTCCAGCAAGGCGTAGGTGCGTTCGGCTTCGTCCTTGTCCACCACGCTGATGGCGAATCCCACGTGCACCATCACGTAGTCGCCGACGTTGGCCTCCGGCACGAAGTCGAGGCAGGCCTGCCGCGTGATGCCGCCAAACTCTATACGTCCGGATCGGACGCCGTCCAACACATCAATTTGCGAGACTTTACCGGGAATCGCCAGGCACATGCGGGTACTCCCCCCCTAATTTCGAGGATACTGTTTCTCCTTGCGGAAAGATAGGCATCCAAGGCACGCTAAGGCTCAGGTGCGGTTCCGAGCCGCCAGGATTCTTCAGCATTCCCGAGATCGTTCAACAGTCCCAAAAGCGGCATTCGCAGGAAAAGATTCAGGCGCCGCGGCCTTCTTTCTCGCGCAGGAAATCGCCAAACGCCACATCCTCGGAAGCGATATGGTTGAGCAGCCAGTCGCGCAATTCCTGAACCAGCTTCTGGCTGGGCGCATTCTCGCCGCGAAAAACGGTCTCGCGGATTTCGCGAACTTTCTTCATCAGATGGGTGTGCGCCTCAAGATGCGCCTCGTAGCCGGGGTAGCTGTGCAGCCGCATAACCAACTGCTCCGAAAGAAAATGCATGTCCGAGAATTCGATGAATTGTTCCAGGATGTAGCGCGCGGGAGAAAAGTCGCCGCCCTTCTCCAGCGATTCGGAGAGCGAATCCAGCATCTGCATCTGCAGGTCATGCTCGGTGTCGATCGATTTCTCCCCGATCTTTACGGGCGCGTCGTGAAGAGTTTCGTTCATCTTTGCCTCTCTAAGAAGGGGAGGATGCGTTCCTGGCCTTCCGGTTGAGACGTGTGCCTGGCTCAGACCAAGCGGGTCATCCATGGATCAGTTTGCGCCTGACTGGGTCCAAACTCTCCCAAAGGAAATGCATAACACCGCACGAGGCCCCGCCAGTGCATCCCTTCATGAGCTTATGCCCCCGTAGGCAGCCGGGCAAGCTTCTACGCGTAAAGCGAGGCTTTTTGAAAACAAAACCAGTCAGGCGAATGACTATTTCGATCCTCTTTCCTAGAAGTCGCAACCTGCTTGAGAAGAAAAACAGTTAGTTCGCATCTGAAGAATGAGGGAGAGAATTCAGCTGCGTGAATACGCTCATCTGCTGTTGAATTTTTAAACGCCCGTGAAGATTTCCATGGAAGTGGCTTATTTTTCAACAGCCTGCGACCGCCCTGAGCCCTTCGCTTGAGCGATGCCGCAATTCGACCGCGAGGTGTATGATGCTCGCGTGTGAGCTACGTCATAGTTTAGGGTGATTGCGCATGTCAGGATGGCTGGTGCCCCCCTTTTGGGCCCCTTACAGGAAAAATAAACAATGCCTCTTACCTCGAAGAAACCCCCTCTGCCCTCAGAGGATAAACGCTGGAGAATCGTCAACGGCACGATGCGGCGCCATGGGTACGCACGGGACGCCTTGATCGAAACACTGCACACCGTTCAGGAATCGTTCGGTTTCCTGGACAAGGATTCGCTGCGCTTCGTGGCCGATTCGCTCCGCGTGCCGCTCAGCCAAGCCTATGGCGTGGCCACTTTTTATCACTTTTTCACCATGAAGCCGCCCGGCGAGCACGTTTGCCTCATCTGTATGGGCACGGCCTGCTACATCAAGGGTGCCGGCGCACTCCTGAACGAGGCGCAAGCCGCCCTCGGCATTCAAGCGGGCGAGACGACTGCTGACGCCAAGGCTTCCCTGATGACCGCACGGTGCATCGGCTCTTGCAGCGTCGCTCCCGCCGTGGTGTTTGACGGAGAAACGATGGGCAACGTGGCGGGCAAGAACCTCCGCGAAAAGCTGGCTGGATGGAGGCCCGCATGACTTTCGAGGAACTCGAACAGATTGCCACTGAAACGCGCGAAAACCGGGAGAAGTCGCCCCGCGAATTGAACGTCTGCGTGGCGGCGGGCTGCCTTTCCCTGCACAGCGATGCGGTGAAGAAATCGCTTGAGGAAGAAGTGAAGCGAACGGGCGCCACTTGCCGCGTGCGCGGAACCGGTTGCATGGGCTTGTGTTCCCTGGGTCCGCTGGTCGCTTCCGAACCTTCCGGCCAACTCTACAAAAGTGTGGCCGCTGCCGACGCCGCCGAAATAGTTGAGAACCTGGACGGCGCCCTGGTGCCCCGGCTCCAATGTTCTCGCGAGCAACCCTTTTTTCGTCATCAGAACCTGATCGTTTTGGAGAATTCCGGCCGCATCGACCCCGAAAAAATCGAAGAGTACATCGCCGTGGATGGCTACCGCGCGCTGGTCCACGCGCTCACCGAAATGAGCCCCAATGAAATCGTCCAGGAAGTCTCTAAGAGCGGCTTGCGAGGACGCGGGGGTGCAGGATATCCCACGGGCCTCAAGTGGGGCACGGTGGCAAAAACGGCGGGCACCACAAAGTACGTGATCTGCAACGCCGACGAAGGCGACCCCGGCGCGTTCATGGATCGCAGCGTTTTGGAAAGTGACCCACATCGTGTTTTGGAAGGTATGGCCATTGCCGCTTATGCCGTGGGCGCTTCGCGTGGCTACATCTACGTGCGAGCCGAATATCCGCTCGCCGTGAAGCGCTTTGGCGCGGCCATCCGCGAAGCACGACGGCTGGGGTTCCTGGGCAGCCAGATCTGCAACACCAAATTCAACTTCGACATGGAAGTGCGTATCGGCGGCGGCGCCTTTGTGTGCGGTGAAGAAACCGCCCTGATCGCCTCCATCGAAGGACGCCGCGGCGCGCCCCGCCCGCGTCCGCCGTATCCAGCGCAAGCCGGACTGTGGGACATGCCCACCCTCATCAACAATGTGGAAACCTTCGCCAATATCCCCAGCATCGTGCGCCGCGGCGGCGATTGGTACGCTTCCATCGGCACGAAGAAAAGTAAAGGCACCAAGGTCTTTGCACTCACAGGCAAAGTGCGCAATGTCGGCCTGATTGAGGTGCCCATGGGAACGACCCTCCGCCAGATCATTTTTGAGATCGGCGGCGGCGTACCCGAAGGCCATAAATTCAAGGCCGTGCAGACCGGTGGACCTTCCGGCGGCTGCATCCCGGAACAGTTCCTCGACCTCTCCGTAGACTATGAATCGCTCCGGGAACTCGGCTCCATCATGGGCTCCGGCGGCATGATCGTCATGGACGACAGCGCCTGCATGGTGAACGTGGCGCACTACTTTATGGAGTTCTGCATGTCCGAATCCTGCGGCAAGTGCATTCCCTGCCGCTCCGGGACGGCCCAAATGTACGAGCTTCTGACGCGCATGACCTTGGGCACCGCCACCACGCGCGACCTGGAGCTTCTGGAAGAACTTTGCGACATGGTCAGCAGCACCAGCCTCTGCGGCCTGGGCCAGAGTGCGCCCAACCCGGTCCTCAGCACGCTGCGCTACTTCCGGGATGAGTACATCGAACACATTAACGAGAAACGATGCCGCGCCGGGGTTTGTGAGTGCGGTTCCGCTGTGGGGGTGACCGCATGAATCCCGCTCCGGCCGTTAAAACACTAATAATCGATGGCAAAGACGTCAGCGCGCGCGCCGACCAGTCCATCCTGGATGCTGCGCGCGAAAACGCCATCTCCATTCCCACGCTCTGTCACCTCGACGGACTTTCCGAAGCGGGCGCCTGCCGCCTCTGCCTCGTGGAACTCAAGGGCTCTCCGCGTCTTCAACCGGCCTGTGTCACGCTCGTAGAGGAAGGCATGGAGGTCACCACGCAATCGCCGCGTCTGGAGAAGTACCGGCGCATGGTGGTGGAGCTGCTGTTTGCCGAGCGCAACCATGTCTGCTCCATCTGCGTTTCCAACAACATGTGCGAGTTGCAGGACATGGCCGAGCAGCTGGGCGTCACCCATGTTCGCTTCCCGTACCGCTACCCGCGCCTCCCCGTGGACACCAGCCATGAACGCTTCACTATGGATCACAATCGCTGCATCCTGTGCACGCGTTGTGTTCGCGTCTGCATGGAGATCGAAGGCGCGCATACCTGGGGCGTTTTCGGACGCGGTGTGGAAGCCCATTTGATCACGGATTTAGATATACCCTGGGGCACGTCGGATACCTGCACGAGTTGCGGCAAGTGCGTTCAGGTCTGCCCGACCGGCGCTCTCTTTGAGAAGAGCAAGGTGGGCATGCTAACCGAGAAGAAACCTGACTTCCTCAATTACCTCAACGAAATGCGGGAGATCGAACGATGAGCAAGGCGACCCTGGCGACGATTTGGCTGGACGGCTGCTCCGGATGCCACATGTCGTTACTGGACATGGACGAGCGGCTGATCGAACTCAGCTCACAGTTTGAACTTGTATACTCACCTTTGGTGGACGCAAAAGTTCTGCCGCGGAATGTGGACATCGCGCTGGTGGAAGGCTCGGTAAGCACCGATGAGGACGAACACAAGATCCGGCTGGTAAGGTCGCGAGCGCGGATTCTGGTTTCGCTGGGCGATTGCGCGGTGACGGGCAACGTGCCCGCCATGCGCAACTCCTTTTCCGTGGACGCGGTGCTTCACCGTGCCTTCATAGAAAATGCCACCCTCCAGCAGCAGGTGCCCACAGAGCGTCTGCCCACGCTTTTGAAGCGCGTGCGCCCGGTGCACGAAGTCGTGACCGTGGACGTGTTCGTGCCCGGCTGCCCGCCGTCGGCAGACACCATCTATTCGGTTCTCAAGGAACTTCTGGCCGGCCGTGTCCCTGACATCGCCGCACTTTCACGCTTCGGAATCTAGGGAAAACTAATGGGAAAAACCATCACCATCGATCCAATCACCAGAATTGAAGGCCACGCCAAGATCACCCTGCAACTGGACGACCAGGGTGAGGTGAGCGAGGCGTACTTTCACACCACGCAGTTGCGCGGATTTGAGAAGTTCGTGGAGGGCCGCCCTTACTACGAAATGCCCTATCTGATGGAGCGCATCTGCGGCATATGTCCTGTGAGCCATCTGCTGGCCTCAGCAAAGGCGTGCGATGCCCTGCTGGCCATGAAAGTTCCGCCGGCGGCCGGGAAACTCCGGCGCATCCTGGAGCTGGCGCAGCTCATTCAATCTCACGCGCTGAGTTTCTTCTATCTTTCGTCGCCAGACTTTCTTATGGGCATGGATGCTGACCCCAAAGATCGCAACATCTTCGGCGTGATGGCCAAGCATCCTGAACTCGGCCACGGCGGAATCCGGCTGCGGCAATTCGGCCAGCAGGTGATTGAAACGCTGGCGGGTAAGCGCGTTCACCCGGGTTGGGTGGTTCCCGGCGGAGTGAATGAGCCGCTGAGTGTCGAAAAGCGGGACAAACTGCTGGCGGACATTCCAGAAGTCATTGAGATTGCGCAGAAAGCGCTGATCTGGTTCAAAAGAGAGCTCGAGAGCTTCCGCGAGGAGATTCGCACCTTTGCCAATTTCCCCAGCCTATTCATGGGGCTGGTTACGGTCGATGAACGAGCAGGTTTCTACGAGGGCAAGATCCGCTTCACCGATTCGCTGGGGAACATTGTGGCGGATAAACTCGAGGCCTCGCAATACCAGGAATATCTGGGGGAAGCGGTCGAGCCGTTCACGTTCATGAAGTTTCCTTACTACAAGCCACTGGGCTATCCCGAGGGCATCTACCGAGTGGGCCCGCTCGCGCGGTTGAACCTGGTGGACAACTGCGGCACGCCGCTCGCGCAGCAGGAATGGGTGGAATTCCGTTCGCTGGAACGGAATGCGGTGTTGAGTTCGTTTCATTACCATTACGCGCGGTTGATTGAGATTCTTTTTGCCATCGAGCATATCCAGGAGTACCTGCTCGATCCCATCATCACGAAAAAGCAGGCCCGCTACACGGCTTCCCTGAACAACCTGGAAGGCGTCGGGTGTTGCGAAGCTCCGCGCGGCACGCTGATCCACCACTATCGCGTGGATGAGCAAGGGCTGATTACCTGGGCCAATCTGATCATCGCCACCGGCCACAACAATCTGGCCATGAATCGCGGCATCCTCCAGGCCGCGCGTCATTTTGTGCGCAGCGATAAGCTCGCCGAAGGCATGCTGAATCGCGTGGAAGCGGTGATCCGCGCGTTCGATCCCTGCCTGAGCTGCTCGACACACGCCGACGGGCACATGCCGCTGCACCTCCGCCTGGTCTCGCCGGACGGCAAACTGCTCGATGAATTGCGCAACACGCCATGATTCGTGCGCTCATCCTCGCGTGCGGCAACTCTCTTCGCGGGGATGATGCGGCGGCCTTGCATGTTGCGCGTGAGCTGCGTTCCGGCCTCTGTGAGCCGGAAACCACAATCCACGCTTCGACGCAGTGGACCCCTGAACTGGCCGAATCCATCAGCGCAGCCGATGTGGTTATTTTCGTGGACGCTTCGGCCGTTCTTCCTCCAGGAGCGGTGCAAACCCGGAAAGTCTCGCCGATCCCCGACGCACCGGGCGGCCTTTCGCACCGAGCCAGCCCAGCCGGCCTGCTCGCTCTCGCCAAGCGTCTCTACGAGGTGATTCCCTCGCGCGCATTTCTGATCACCGTTGGCGCGCAATCGTTCGAGTTATCCGAGGAGCTCTCAGAGCCCGTGCGACTCGCGATTCCAGAGGTCATCGAGCGAATCAAGGCGATTCTTTCCGGTATTTCCCTGCCGTCGGATGCACCGCGCGACAAAGCTGCGCACTCCTGATTCCCAAGCCGCGCGGGTTGCTGAAAGACGCGAAGTGGTTGCGCATCACTCCTTCCACGGATCGCCGTCATTCCGCCTTCGCGGTTCGCTGTGCTATGGTCTCTCTTCTCCCCATGTTCTCTCAGCGCACCAACTGGAAACTCACGCCCAACCGTCACGCACAGGCTCTCGAGGAACTTCGCGCCGCGGGAACGCCCATCCTCGATCTCACCGCTTCCAATCCAACGCAATGTGGCTTCCAGTACGACACCGCGGCCATTCTCGATGCCTTCCGCAAACCCGAAGCGCTCACCTACGACCCGCAGCCACAGGGCCTTCTCCCCGCTCGGGAGGAGGTTTCGCGCTACTACCTCGAGGACCATCGCGCGGTCGTGAACCCGGACTCCATCGTTCTCACCACAAGCACTAGCGAAGCCTACTCCTATGTTTTCCGGTTGCTTTGCAATCCTCACGACGAAATTCTCGTTCCCAAGCCCGGCTATCCGTTGTTCGATTTTCTCGCGGACTTGCAGGACGTCACGCTGATTCCCTATGCGCTGGAATACGCCCACGGCTGGTTCATCGATTTCCACAGCGTGATTCGCGCGCTCACCCCCCGCACGCGCGCGATTCTTCTCGTCCATCCGAACAATCCGACGGGTTCCTATCTTCAAGCCGAAGAAGTCCATCGGCTCAACAAACTCTGCCGCGAGCGCAACCTGGCCCTGATCGTTGACGAAGTTTTCCTCGACTACTCCTTTGTGGCCGCGCCTCGCGCGACTTTCGCCGGCAACTACGAATCCCTGACCTTCACGCTCAGCGGCCTCTCCAAGATCGCCGCGCTCCCGCAAATGAAAGTGGCCTGGGTTGTCACCACGGGCCCCGAAGCGCTCGCGCACTCCGCCATGGATCGCCTGGAGGTCATCGCGGACACTTACCTTTCTCTCAATGCCCCCACGCAATGGGCCTTCCCAGCTCTGTTTGAGCAGCGCCGCTCGCTCCAGCCGCAAATTCTGGAACGCCTCCGCGAGAATCGCGCGCGACTGCGGGCGCTTGTGTCGCAGCATGCTTCTTGCGAACTGCTCGATGCGGATGGCGGCTGGTATGCGGTCCTGCGCCTCCCTGGCGGTTTCTCTGATGAAGACTTCGCCATCACACTCCTTCAGACGCGCCACGTCCTCGTTCATCCAGGCCATTTCTACGATTTCAGCGGCGAGGATTATCTTGTGATTAGCCTGCTCACGCCGACTGACGTCTTCCGTGAAGGAATCTCGCGACTCATCCAGCTCTAGCAGCTACTCGGCCGGAAAGAGGCGAGCAGCCTCGCGAAAGTGTGACGCGCATCACTCTATGTCGTGACGAACGTCATTATTGCTACGTGAGTTTTGCGGTTAAATCATCGTCGGCTGTCACTCTCTTCCCTCGCTCCTTTATAGGCCCAATTGATGCTTAGTCAGTTCCTCACAAGGATTCCGACCATCGTCATCTGTCCAGACGTAACGCCACATTGCGTGCGGACAGGATTCCGCGTGTCATTCGCCAGTCTTTCAACGGTGCGGTGGCATGGCTGAATTCAAAGATGTTGCGCATCTCATCAGGTTGGCTGGTGTCTTCCTGCTCGGCGTGATCCTCTTTCTTGTTTTCCGGTCGGTGACCATTCCAAAGAGTTTTGGGCGGTACGGCCCATTTCGCGGCGCGGCCCTGGCGGAGCTCAGCGCACGGCCTCTGGCCTTTGCAGGGCATGAGGCATGTGAGAATTGCCACCCCGATGTTGCTGAGCTCAAAGCAAAGGGTGTCCATAAATCCATCAACTGCGAGTCGTGTCACGGACCGCTCGCTAAGCACGCCGATGATCCAGGCAACGTCAAGCCAGTTTTGCCAGATGTAGCGCAGCTTTGCATCCGTTGCCATTCGGAAAATATTGCCAAGCCTGCAGGCTTTCCGCAGGTGAATGCAAAAGAGCATTCCGGTGGGCAAGCCTGCAACACATGCCACAAACCGCATAGCCCGGGTTTTGACGCGGGAGGCAAGAAATGAGCTTGAACCGCCGTCAAATTCTGCTTTTGCTTCCTGCCGCCGCTGTCGCCTGGGAGTCTGTTCTCGCCGGTAATCCGGAAGAATCACCCAACTATAAGATGAGCGACCACTGGTGGGGCATGCTCATCGACATCACCAAGTGCATAGGGTGCGGAAGTTGCGTGCGCGCCTGCGCGATGGAGAACGATGTTCCGGAAGGCTACTTCCGGACGTGGATCGAGCGCTACCACGTCTCTGACTGGCACATTGAAAACCCCGAAGTGGACTCACCGAAGGGAGGAATAGACGGTTTTCCCCCGGGCAAGGCGGAAGATGGAAAGAACTTCTTCGTGCCCAAGATGTGCAACCACTGCGTCGATTCGCCATGCTCCCAGGTGTGCCCCGTCGGCGCCACCTTTCATACACCCGATGGTGTGGTGCTAGTCGACTACGATTATTGCCTGGGCTGCCGCTATTGCATACAGGCCTGTCCTTACGGATGCCGTTTCTTCCATCCCAAGAAACATACCGCCGATAAATGCACGCTCTGTTATCACCGGATCACGAAGGGTCTGACCACCGCGTGTTGCGAGGCATGCCCCACGGGCGCGCGGCAATTGGCAGACCTGAAGAATCCCAACGATCCGATTCACGCATTTCTGAAGACGCACACGGTACAAGTGTTAAAGCCGCATCTGGCGACGGGCTCGAAACTGTTCTACAACAGCCTCGACGGTTCGGTCCGGTAAGGAAAAGAAGTCATGGAAGGATTCATGTATCCCAATGAGGTGGAGCTCCAATGGAGCATCCTCATTGTTCTCTATCCTTTTCTCACCGGACTGGTCGCTGGAGCCTTCATCCTGGCGTCTCTCGAGCGCGTGTTTCGCGTGGAGGAAGTGAAGCCGACGTACCGCCTGGCCTTGCTTACCGCGCTGGCTTTCCTGATCGTTGCCCCGCTTCCTTTGCAGCTTCATCTCGGCCACCCGGAACGCTCGCTAGAGATGTATCTGACACCGCATCGCGCATCGGCCATGGCGATGTTCGGGTTTGTTTATCTTTGGTACTTGATGGCCGTGCTGGTGGTGGAGATCTGGCTGGATTACCGCCGCGACATCGTGCGCCTGGCTGAATCAAGTAGCGGCGTGAAAGGCCTGCTCTATCGCGCGCTCACGCTGGGCTCGCACAACGTCAGCCCGGCCGCGCTGCGCATTGATGACCGCGTGGGATGGATTATCACCCTCATCGGTATACCCTCCGCATTTCTTCTGCACGGTTACGTCGGTTTTATTTTCGGGTCGGTGAAAGCGAATCCCTGGTGGTCCACGCCGTTGATGCCGGTGGTGTTTCTCTTCTCCGCGATGGTTTCCGGCATCGCCCTGGTCCTTCTGATGTACATGCTCACCTGCGCGATGCGCCGGGTGGCCATTGATATGCGTTGCCTGGACACCATTGCCAAATATCTTTTCTATACGTTTGTCATTGATTTCGCGCTGGAAATGCTGGACCTCATTCACCGCATCTACGAATCCGATGAATCTTTCCGGAGCCTGGATTTTATGGTGCACACCCGGCTTTTCTATTCGCAGATTCTGATACAGATTTTTCTGGGCACCTTGGCACCTCTGGCGCTCCTCAGCCTCACGCAACTGTTCCCTTTTTCCGTGGCCGCTCGCCGCCGCATCTACGCGATTTCCGGTGTGATGACGCTCGTGGGGATTTTTGCCATGAGGTGGAACGTCGTGATCGGCGGACAACTTTTCTCGAAAAGCTTTCTTGGCTATACGTCGTACAAGGTGGCTTTGATCACCCGCGAGGGGCTGTTACCGGCGGTGGCCCTGATGATACTTCCTTTTGTCATCCTCTATGTGCTGATCAAAATCCTCCCACCCTGGCAGGAGGAACATCCTGTTGTTGGCGTAGCGCACGGCGACGATCAAGCTTCGATATTTCTAGACTAGACGTAATCACCTTGTCCGATGGTCCCTCGCTTTTTGCGTGGCGCGATGCGTTTGACTTCCCCCGAAGGTCAGACTAAACCTACTTCCGTGGCTACAACAACTAGTTCTCAAGCCGATTTGAGCCGCAGCGGGCATGCTCCACGGACGGTGCTGGCCGTTTTGATGCTGATCGGTCTTACCGCCGTGGTTGCGCAGATCGTTTTGATGCGCGAGCTGATGGTGGTTTTCTGCGGGAATGAGATGTCCCTCGGACTCATGCTCGCAAGCTGGCTTTTGTGGACGGCAATCGGGAGCAGCACGCTGGGCCGTGTGGCCTCGCGCACACTGCAGCTTCGGCGGCTCATGGCTCTCCTCGAGGTGCTCGTCGCGCTCGCTTTTCCTCTGGCGATTTTCCTGGCGCGCGCAAGCAAAGCGGCCTTCCAGTCTGTTCCCGGAGAAATCCTGGGGCCGGGGCCGATGATCCTTACTTCCCTGGCGGTTTTGAGTGTATTCTGCCTGCTCTCTGGTGCCCTGTTCGCCGTGGGTAGCCGGCTCTATGCTCAGGAGGCGGGCACCTCCACGCTGGCGGGAACGAGCAACGTCTACCTTCTGGAAGCGCTGGGCTCGGGTCTGGGCGGAATTCTCGCTAGTTTGCTGCTGATTCGCTACGTCACGAGCTTCCAAATCGCCGCCCTGCTGTGCCTGTTGAATTTCTTGGCCGCTGCAAGTCTGACCATTCGTTCTGTGCCACGCCGCAGAGCCGTCGGGCTGGCGCTGGTCGCAGGTTTCGCGCTTGTGGTGTTCCCTTTCGGCTGCCCCTGGCTCGAAAAGTCGTCACTCAAGCGGCTGTGGAGCGGCTTCGATCTGGTTGCCGCGCGCAATTCCGTTTACGGCAACTTGGCTGTCGTGCAGACCGAAGGCACGCGTAGCCTCTACGAGAATGGGTTGGTTGCATTCAACGTTCCCGATCCAGCCGCTGCCGAAGAGGCGGTGCACTTTGCGCTGCTCCAACACCCCGCGCCGAAGAGCCTTCTCCTTATTGGCGGTGGCGTGAACGGGAGTCTCTCCCAAGCTCTGCAGCACCCCAGCCTGGAACGGATTGATTACGTGGAGCTGGATCCTGCCGTGCTTGATTTGGCGCAGGAATACTTCCCCGCGGCGTGGGCACCGCTGCGCGCGGACCCGCGCGTCCATGTTCACAACACCGACGGCCGCCTCTTCCTGAGAACCACGGATCTCAGGTTTGACGTTCTCATCGTCAACCTGCCGGAGCCGCAGACTGCCCAGCTCAACCGCTTCTACACACTCGAGTTTTTCCGGGAAGCGGCCAGCAAGCTCACGCCAGCGGGCGTTTTCTCCTTTCAATTGAAAGCCTCAGAGGATTACATCAGCCCGGATCTCGCCGAGTTCCTGCGCTGCATCGACAAAACTTTGCGGCAGGTCTTCCCGGAAGTCGTTACCATTCCCGGCGACACGGTTCATTTTTTCGCTGCGGCTCGCACGGGAAGCCTCACGAATAATTCCCAGGAACTCATCGCCCGGCTGCGTGCCCGGCATATCCGCACCAGCTTCGTGCGCGAGTACTATCTTCCCTACCGCATGATGCCGGACCGTGTGCTCGAACTTGAGTCGCAGATTGTCCCTCAGGCAGAGACACGCACAAACCGTGACTTCACGCCCATCGCCTACTACTTCGACGTGGCCCTGTGGAGCACACGGTTCAACACCGCCTATCAACGCGTGTTCCAAACTATGGCCGGGGTACGCTTCGGCCCCCTCGCAATGTGGCTCGCGTTATTCCTTTTCGGACTCGTTGCACTTCTACGGTGGCTGCCAGCCTCGGAAAATCGTTCGCGGGCCAACGCAGGTCTTTGCGTCGGCGCGATGGGGTTCACTCTGATCGGCCTGGAGATGCTGCTGCTGCTGGCATTTCAAGCCATCTACGGATACGTTTACCAGCAACTCGCGATCATTATTGCAGGCTTCATGTTGGGCATGACCTTGGGCAGCCGCTGGGGTCTGCGTGCCGGTGCTTTTGCCACCGGTCTGCGAGACGCCCGCCGCCTCTTCCGCCTGCAATTGCTCGCCGCCCTATCTCCCGTATTGCTATACGTGCTGTTCGATGCGCTGGCCGCGATCGAGAATCCCGCCATCGTCTTCCTGGCGAGTCAGATATTGTTCCCATTGCTGGCGGTTTTGTGCGGCTTGTTCGGGGGATATCAATTCCCAGTAGCGACTCGAATCTTTTTTTCAAACTCGGAACACAAAGCCACAGGTCCCGGAACGCTCTATGCCCTGGATTTGGCGGGTGCCTGTGTCGGAGCGATTGTCCTCAGCTCGTATCTGGTTCCTGTTTTTGGCTTCCGGGAAACAGCCTGGCTTATGGCTGTGGCGAACCTGGCGCCGGCGGCCCTGGCCGGCCTGCTGGCTTTTGGAAAGCAGGCTGTTCCGGGGTAGAGGGTTCCGGAGCCTTGTGTTCATTAAAAACGATTGCCGAAAACGCGTAGATGTCTGTCGTTTCATCCTGCCAGGCTTGGCGTGAAAGCCCTGCTTTCCTCCCCAATTCCTCAAGGTAGGTTTTCCGGTCCCAGCCCTGCTCGGTCGGCACTTGCGGGAGAAAGATTCCCTCGCTGCGGCCCTGCACCATCAGCAAGCCGTCCCGCCCGATGCGAATATCTTTGACATCTAAGATCCGGTGGAACGGTGTGAGGACTGAAATCTCGTATTCCAATCCCGGAAGTTCCCCGGTGTTCACCGGGGGAAAGCGCGGATCACGCAGCGCCGCGTAAGTGGCGGCATCCCGCACGCCGAGATAAAGCGGCTTCTCCGCCGTAATCAAACCAATGCACCCGCGCAGTTCTCCTTTTTCCTTGATGGTCACGAACACGCCACGCTCCTGCTGGAACGCTGCAAAATCGGAGGCTGCCGGCTCGTACAATTTCTCTTCCCGAACGGCCGTCTCCACCGACTTCTTCGCCAACTGGATCAAGGTGTTTTTTTCTTTTGAGCCGAGCGAAAACGATTCCGCCTGCGCAGCGTGGGTCTGCGCCTGTAACAACGCAACCGCACTGTAACCTACCACCCGGCTGTGGTCACCGGTCACATCGCCGGTATTCGCATACTTGAGGATCTTGGCCTGGTTGGCTCCCAGACGTTCGGCCGCAATCATGGTGGCTACGATGGGACCTCCGCCGCAAGCCTCCCATATGCGCGACTCGAAGTTGTGGGACAAACTGAGGTAATCCCACTCCGCGATGGCCTTCAATACTTTCTGGTCGAGCTTTGTGGCTTCGTCATAAGTGTGGTAATGCGAGAGATCGGAGCTGGCCACGATGAGCGTGCTTGTCCCCGTCCCCTTTAGCATTTTGGCGAGCGCAAGCCCGAGGGCTCGCTCCGTTTCATAGTTCTGTTCGCCCATCACAATGGGAACCAGCTTGAATTCACCCAGCACGCGCTGCAGAAATGGAAGCTGCACTTCAAGGGCATGCTCTCCCTGCTCCTTTGTAGGCGCGTGGCCCCGGCTGGAAAGCTGGATGAGCGGGTTCAACTTGACCAGCTTGGCGGCGAACTCCTTGTCCACCGCGACATTTCCGAGTGGCGTGGCATAGGCATCCCCGTCATAAACCGAGACGAATGGGAAGCCCTCGAAATGTGAGGGCGCAATCACCACGACCCGCTCGAACTTCCGGCCTTTGAGCAGCGCGTAGCTGTGCGCAGCCACTTTGCCGGAATAGATGTAGCCCGCGTGCGGTGCGATCAGCGCCACCAAATTCCCCGTAACCGGCGGCACCGCGGCCTGCGCCAGATAGTCATCCAGCATGTGCCGGAGTTCGTCGGGCTGCGCGGGGTAGAATTGGCCGGCAACGGCGGGCTGCCGGACTGACGATTTCTCATCGGCCAGACTGCCCTCGCCCGATAGCGTCGCGCCGAAGATGGCGAACAAGGGGAGAATTGCCCAACAGAATCTTTTCCTCATAATCTTTCTCTCACAGCGCACCAAGTGCGCGTCAACTTCTATCACTGCCACACACCCGCGATGGCTTGCTGGCAGTATTCGCATTTGCCTTTGCGAAGGTGCATTTCTTTCACGGTAAAGCCAATCCGTTCAATCACGATGCGGCGGCACTTAGGGCAATACGTGTTTTCCGCCGCGTTTCCGGGGGTGTTCCCCAAATACACGTAGTGGAGGCCCTCGGCATCCGCAATGGCTTTCGCGCGCTCCAGCGTCTCCAACGGCGTGGGCGGAAGATTCTTCAGCAAGTACTGCGGGTAAAAGCGCGAAAAATGCAGTGGTACATCTGCGCCCAGGTTGGATTTGACCCATTGCGCCAGCGCGCGAAGCTCCGCATCGCTGTCATTCAACGTAGGCACCACCAAATACACAAGCTCGGTCCACATCCCCAGCTTGCGCATCGTCACAATGGCTTCGAGTACCGGCTTGAGTTCTCCGTTGACAACTTCCTTGTAGTACTTCTCCGAAAACGCCTTCAGGTCCACCTTGATCGCATCGACGCCCGGACACAGCTTCTTGAGCGGATCCTGCTGGATGAACCCGCCGCTAATGACCACGCTCTTGATGCCCAAAGCATGCCCAGCTTCGGCGGCGTCCCGCATGTACTCGTAGAAAACGACCGGTTCGCTGTAGGTGTAAGCGATGGCCGGGCAGCGATTCTGTTGCGCCAGGTTGGCGAGGTCCTTGGGAGGCAAATAGGTGTTGCGAACCTGCTCCGGGCGGGATTGCGAGATGTCCCAGTTCTGGCAGAATTTGCAGTTGACGTTGCAGCCCGCGGTGGCCACTGAAAACGCCAGTGACCCGGGGGAAAAGTGGAACAACGGTTTCTTCTCGATGGGATCGATGTGCGCGGCGCACACACGCGAATGCACCAGAGAGTAGTAGCTGCCTCCGCGATTCTCTCGGACTCCGCAGTAGCCCCGCTCCTGATCGTCGATCACACACTCGCGAGGACACAGCTTGCACCGCGTTTTCTTGTAGGGTAGCTTTTCGTAAAACTGAGCCTCCACGATAAACCGTGAATCCTCCGTGGGCGTCGAGCCCGCACCCAGAGCAAGGCTGGGCCATCCCGCCATGCAAGAACTCACGCAAGCCGTGAGGCAGGGAACGCCGGCCAGCTTCAGGAACGTTCTGCGGTCGTGTTCCGATGCTCCGAGGCTCCTCAGCGAAGCGAGCACGGAGTCACCAGGCAGTGCGTCATTGGCATCTTGGGCGCGGCAAAGCGCCTCAGGCGAAAAACTCGCCTCGCCTTTTCGCACATGGGATGTTTTCGACATAGCAGGTATCTCGCAGAGGTTCAGACCTCCACTTGTTCAATCTGGTTTGGGTCATTCGTGCCCAGGCGGTGATTCGCATCGGCGGCCGTCGCGATGTAGTCGGGCGCTCGTCCGAGTGCCCGCAGCGATTTCATGCCTTTCTCGGCTCTTTTCTGCTCCAGGATTTGCCATCCGGTGTAGTCCATGGCAACCGGGTCCCGCGATAGCAGCAGTGAGTTGCAGGGCCAAGTCCATTGCGGCATGTACGAGGGGCCGCCTTCGTACTGCGCCGTAGTCGCATCGCAAATGTGCAGCCGGACCTTTTGCCGTATGGGCGGCAGCATATTGACGTCGGCGACATACGGATCGCCTACGTTCAGGTGATATTTATTGGGGTTGTGGATGGCGCCGAACATATTCTTGAGCGCCATGGTCACGCCGGCAATTCCATGGTCTTTGAGCACCGGCAGGTTGATGACGGCATCACATACCTGGGTGAGGGTCTTGGATAAGCAACTGCCCACGCTCCCGTAGATCGCGAGTTCCTCTTCGTAGCCCAGCGTGTCGTTGCCGAAACATCGCACGTGATCCTGGCGTGTGGCGACGCGAAATCCCGCGCGTTCCAGGTCCGCATTCAGCCGGTCCCAGATGAGGATGTCTTTCTGCGGGATGCCGGCGTCTTGCAATCGCGCGCACACGACCTCGACCAGAAGCACGTTGGTTGAAATCCCCCGGCCGGCAAGCCCGTTGACCTTCAGCCCCACCACTTCGCCGGGCCGCGCCACTTTCTTCCAGGCTTCCAGGGGAGAATCCGTCGCGTAAAGTGCCTGCATGGCGCGATCCAGCATCTTCAAAAGCCGGCCGGAGTCCAGGCTAACACCCGTTCCGCGAAGCTGCGGATCGCGCGCGTTCACTACCTTGGTTTTGTCTTGTGCGATGAAAAAGGCAGGGAGCCTATGCGTTCCTCCCGCGAGCATCGCACCCGCGGCACACTTCTTGAGAAACTCCCGGCGATTCGGTTCGAGCCTGTGCCTCATATCGGTCTCGGAGGGTCCGGCCTGCGAACCGGGCACTTCTATCGCAGTTTTACCACTTTGCGGTGCACGTGGCAAAACAAACGTGGAAAAACGGGCAAAAAGCTGCAAATTCGATAGCCCTGGCGTACTCTTCGGCTTCGCGCGGCGCGGCAGGTGACCTGACCCGCTCGGCCATTTCAGAAGGTGAGCTTGAGTGCCAACTGTATTTGGCGCGCCCCGGTCGTGAAATCTGGCCGGACCAGTTCCGAAGTGGATTGGCCGAACCCCGCACCTTCAGGGGTAAAGATGTTACCGGGCTGATTGAATTGCACGCGGTTGAAAAGATTGTAGAACTCGAAACGTAGATCGAGTCTCGTCCGCTCGCTAATACTGATGCGTTTGGTGGTGACGAAATCGGTGTTGTTGACCCCCGGCCCGCGGAACACATTCCGCCCAAGATTGCCGGCAGATCCAAATGCCGGAACGGAGAAGAAGCCCGCCAATGGCCCCGTCTGCGTCCGCGGATTGCTGCTAGGCGTCACCGCTGCTGAAGGGTTGTAATCAGGGCGCGCCGGGAATCCCGTGTGCTGGGTATCCACATTCGTGAAGATGTCGTAGGGCAATCCACTCGAGAAAGTGGAGATGCCCGAAACGTCCCAGCCTTCCAATACTTTTCCTACGACGCCCTCCGACGAGTGCTTGGCGCCGCGCCCGAAAGGAAGCTGCCAGGAGTAGTTCATCACCAGGCGGTGGCGAACGTCAAAATCCGAATTGCCGCGCTCGGGCCCCAAACTGAGAGAGTCGCGCGGGAAGGATTGATTCCCTTGGCCGGGAACCAACGGGTCGGAGGCGTTGTCGATCGCGTGCGAATATGTGTACGCCCCTTGAATCGCAAACCCGTGTGAGAATCGCTTCGTGATGTTCATTTGCAGCGCATGATACGTGGAACTGGCAATGCTCTTGTAAAGCTCCGCCTGCAGAAACGCGCTGTTGTTCGCGGCAATAAAAGGCAGGGAGCCGTTGTTCGCTCCAAGCCAAAGATTGCTGAACTGCAACGCCGCCGACGGAACGCCGGCTGCCTCCAGGGCCGAAACCAGGGCGGGCTGAGGCGGATTCCCATCCACTAGCCGCAGCAGGTGCGTCCCCTTCGATCCGATGTAATTCACCTCGAGAAGAAGATTTGGGTAGGGTTCGTGCTGAATGCCAATATTCCACGTCTGCGTATAGGGGGTGTGCAAATTGGGGTCCACCAGGAAAGGAAGTATTGGGGAGCAAAGGCCCTGGCCGAACCCGGGGCAATCGTTCGCTACGGACGAAGACTGGAAAGTCGACAATGGCGATTGTGCACTAAGCGCGCATTGCTGAAGATACTGGGGAGCCGGCGTCCCCCCGGGGGCCAGCGAGGCCAGGTAAGCCAAGAGCCCCAGGCACGGCTGCGTTTCCAGCATCTGGTATGGCGGGTCGCCTCGCAGCATGCTGATGACTTGTCCGAAAATGCGGTCATGATAGACGCCATAACCGGCGCGGACCGAGCTCTTGCCATTCCGAAATGGGTCCCAGGCCGCCGCCACACGCGGCTCGATGTCTTTCCAATCATAGTGGTAAAGGGGAGCCCGGCCGCTGCCTTCTCCCACCTGCGTGAAAGTGAACGGCGCAGGCCCGTCTGGTGGAACCGTGAGCGTGGACAACAAATTGTTCGCTTCCGTCGGCACGCCAAAAAACTCGTAGCGGAATCCATACGTGAACGTGACATTGGAAAACAGCTTGTAGGAATCCTGCCCGAACCCGGCGACTTCATGCTGCCGGAATTGCCGCGCATCTGTCGCCGTCCGCGTCCCGGCGGTATTGAAAAACTGCGCTTGCGTTTGCAGGTCCACGCCCCCGAGAAGCATCCAAACCATGTTTTGCAGTGTGGGGTCTTGATCGTACTGGGTTCCCGTGATGGCCGCCGGGATGCCAAAGTTGGAAAACACGCTGAAATCCATCATCGTTCGCGAGGCATAGTTGTTAGAGCTATTTGAGTACACGTCGTGGAATTCGCCCCCGATCTTGATCGTGTGGCGGCTGAGCACCCAGGAGAAGCTGTCACCGGCGGTAAACGTTCCGCTATTGCGCGTCGACCCGCTGCTGTCACCCAACAAAATGCACCCAAAACCACCCAGGCTCGCGGGCAATGGAAGGTCCATGCCGTTCCCCACCGCATCGAGACTTCCGCTCAGTGCATTGAACTTACTCACGCCCGTGCACGTGAGTGGAAAACCAAGGCGATTGAAGCCTAACCGCAGCTCATTCGTCATGGTTTGCCGGAAATTCGAGGTCAGCCCAAGGGATATATTATGGTTGTGCTGATCGGTGGAAACGCCTCCCAGGCCGGGGAGGAAGTCCTGATGGCGATAGTTGTCATCTGAATACTCGTTGTAAGTGTAGTGCAGGGCGAGAAGGCCGCCGCCTCGGAAGTCGTGGTCAATCCGTCCGGTAACGCTGTTGGCGTTTGACAGTGAGTGGCTGGGGAAGTGCAATATGCCGCGCGCACCGTCCAGAATCTGTCCATTGGGGGCCGGATAAAGTGCCAGGATTTGCTGCATGGTGGGATCAAGAGAGAGCCCCGTGCCATTGTTAGGGGAGAGTGGAGTACTCACGTCAATCGATTGTCCCTGATAGGTGAACACTCCGGTTTTGAACGCTTGTGTCGGCACCGTACTCGCATTCAGAATCGTGGTGCTGAAGCGTTGCAATTCCTCATTCACGAAAAAGAACGTCCGATTTTTCTGGATCGGCCCGCTGAACGAGTAGCCAAACTGATTGCGCACGAAGGGATCATCGCTGCGGTCGGCTGCAAAGTAGTCCTTCGCGGAAAGCGCCGTATAGCGGCCAAACCAGTACGCGTCCGCATGAAAATCGTTTGTGCCGTGCTTTGTGACGATGTCAATGATGGCCCCGCTATTGCGCCCGAACTCGGGAAGGTAACTGTTGTTGATGACGCGAAATTCCTGCGTGGTCTCCGGATTTAGGGAGCTTAACCCCCTCGGGAATCCCCCAAAATCGGGGTCGTTGTTGTCCGTGCCGTCGAGCAGAAAATTATTGCTGCGTTCGCGCGAGCCATTCACGGAGAATCCGCCAAACAGCGTGTTGCTCTGGATCACCCCGGGCGACAATAGAATCAACGCATAGGGATCGCGCAGAATCAGAGGCAAGTCTGTCATCTGCCGGGAGTCCACCAGATTCCCCATTTGCGCATCGTTGATGTTTACGGGTGCCACGGCCTCGCTGGTCACCGTCACCGTCTCTTTGGCCGAGCTGATAACCAGGTGGGCATCGAGCGTCAGAACCGCATCAACACTGAGCGGGATGTGGAAAAACAATATGCTCTTGAATCCCTGGTGGTCGATGCGAACATCGTAAATGCCTGGATTGAGATTGGTGATTCGGTACGTGCCCGATTCATCAGTATCCGCCGTTCGGGAAATTCCCGTGGCTACGTTCACTGCGGTGATCTTCGCGTTCGGGACCTCTGCTCCAGTACTATCCATCACCGAACCGGCGAACGATCCTGATTGCGCCAACCCACTCGGTGCAAAACACGCCAATACGATTACAATCAGCCAAATCGCGCTCCAATTCTTCATTGGACGCCCCCTGAAATCTGTATACGGTTGGATGCCACGGATGAACGGGGGTTTGCCACACCGGAAGCTACCTCAGCCCGCATCCTCCCACAGGAAAAGGCCACAGCCCCGTGAGCGCTCGCGGGCTGAGCAGAATACCTCCCCTGGAGATTTTCCGCCGCAGTTTCCCTTTTGCTCTCGAAAACAGCACCATTGTACGCCCATCTCGCTCGTTTGCGACATTTTGGCGTGATTTTTAATCGCAGCACTCCCGGCGCTCCGCCATTTGCATCACCACATCTCGGAATGGCCCCAGGGGTTCTCGCCCGCTTTTGCAGCACCTCGACGAACCGCGCGAGAGAGTACGCCACACTTCGCAGTCGAGCGGCTTGAATATTATCTGTTTATGGTTTTATGTGAAGAGTTGGTAGCGATACCGGGATTCGGTCATCGCATCAGATTCAATGGGACTTGCGGTTGGCTCCCGGCTAAACGTTTTCCATATCGTCTATTCCGTGTCGCCCAATCTCACGCAACAGAGGTCAGTCTACAACAAAAAACTTACTTGCCAACGAGAAAAGGTAACACAGGTAACACGGTCGTTGAACTGGACGGCAGCCGCTATCCAGTCCGGCGCACTCCGAAGCGCAGCCAATAGTCTCAGCGCCATTCTTTCGCCAACGCCTCACCTCTAGTCAGGGTTCCCTACCTCCAATTTACTGCACTTTCGAACGGTTGGCGTTCATGCGGGTTAGAAGTCCTTGGGGCATGTCCCTCTTGACAAACGTACCACATTGTTATACACTGCTTTACGTGAGGAAGAAGCTTACCGCCATACGGCTCAAGCCAGAACAGGTCGAGAAACTGGAGAAGATCGCCTTTCGTGAGGATGTTCCAGTTTCGTGGCTGATTCGCAAGGCGATTGACGAGTTCCTGAAGCGTCAGAAGTAGAAAAACGGGACGCCAAGGTGTTACTAGCACCGTGACGCCCCTGACCACGGCAACCTTTAGGGAGGCTGCATTGGCTAACCGCAAGCTATCATCGCCGCTGTTCTCCGCAAAGCCCTCGGGCTTGGGTTCTAATCCCAATCTCCATTTCATTGCTGCCGTGCGCCAGCGAACACATCAGTATGCCCTCGTTTGCGAGAGCCAACCCCCCGACTTTTGCCCTGCGTGCGGTGTCCCGAAACCACTGCAAGGAGAATGCGAATGCTAATCACCAAGGATAATCACGGCAAGACCATCGGTTGGCGTGAAACGTATTTTTCAAAAGACGAAAGCGTTGACGTCTCCGTCCACCGAAACATCAGCACGATCACTACCCGAGACCGGACGACGGGCAAGGTCGATTCGAAGACCTTTGTAGGCAAGACGCCCCTCACGTCAGATGGGAAGAAGTGAATCGTTGATGGCGGGGGTTCTGGGCGATCCTGTGGACACCGGAAGGTGCTAACTCTACCGGAGGCTGGAGTCGCTCCCAGAGCAGCCCGCAGCCGTTTTTTGAACGGGTTCCTTGAGGGATTTCGACACGTCTAGGAGGTCTGAATGGGATTGCAGGTTGTCGGAAACAATAACTGTGCGTCTCCCAAGGTACTCGCGGCGGTCTATTCAAGAATTTCGACGGTGGGTCACGGGCAAGATTCCACCATGCAAACCCGCGAACTCATCGAATACTGCGAGCGGCGGGGCTGGGAAATTTTTGAAAGCTATGTGGACGAAGGCGTCTCCGGCAAAAAAGATTCCCGCCCCCAACTTAATCGGCTTATGGCGGACGCCTATGCCCGGAGATTCGATGTGGTCGTTGTGTGGCGCTTCGACCGCTTCTCACGGTCGGTGTCACACCTCTGCCGGGCATTAGAGACGTTCCACGCTTTGAAGATCGACTTTATATCCATGATCGAACAAATCGACACCACCACTCCAGCAGGCACGTTTGTCTTCCATGTTCTCGCAGCAGTCGCTCAAAGCGAGCGGCAGACGACAGTGGAGCGCGTGCGGGCCGGACTTAGGAACGCTCGTGCGAAGGGCAAGCGTCTCGGGCGACCCAAAGTCGTTGTGGATGTGATGAGAATCAAGTCTTTGAGAGCCGCAGGCTACTCATGGCGAGAAACTGCCAGACAAATGGGAATCTCCATCGGAACCGCCTTTGCTGCGGCTCAGGCGCACGAGGAACCGGAACGGTTGCTGGCTGCCGCTGGTGACTAGGTCGGGGGCTTATCTCGAACTTGAGCAGAGCCAGCATGAGGTTAGGAGAAAAAGGCAATGTGCGAAATCGGCAAGCCTCTTGAGATTCTCGACGTCGAGCCGCTGGTTCTCCCCGCGCCATTGCGCAAGGAAGATCAGCCGGAACAGGAACCCGTGACGGTTCCCGTCGAAGTTCCTGTCGCGGAGACGGAGACAATCGTTGAGTCTAGCCTTGACCAGAAGCTCTAAGCGCGGTCGCTCCCTTCCCCACGCCAGATACGGGGTGGACTTGGCGAATGTGCCCAACACCCACATTGAGCCGTTCACGGCTTATCGTGGGTGGAACTGGACAGCCGAGGGCGTCACGTCGCTGAACGGTGCGCCGTGGACTCCGAAGGTCGCGTTCGAAGCCATGTGCCATTACCGCGATGACTGGAAGTGGCTGGTAGCGTCCGCAACCACGGATGAAACCAGAAAGTGGTTGCAATCCAAAGAACACTACGTCCCCAGCGAAAATTGCACCTGCGGAATGTACGCCGGGATTAACATGCAGCACTTGATCGACATCGGCTACATCCAGCGCGGCATCCACGGCGAAGTACACCTGTGGGGGCGCTTGGAGCGTAACACCCTCGGATGGCGTGCGCAGTACGCCTACCCGAAGTACTTCGTCGTGCCGATGAACATGATTCCGCTCAGGATGACGGAAGCGCAGGAGCGTCTCGCGGCGCTGGTCGAGTTCGGCGTTGACATCTACCTCCAGCCGGACAACGTAGCCACCGTCAAGAGCGAGAGGATTCCGCTGTGGATAGCCGACTACGGATACAGCCAGCAGGGCTTGTCAGTTCTGGTTGAGAAGCGGAAGGAATGGTACGAGGAGCACCCCAAGACGCACACCCTCGCCGTGGGCGACCGCGTAGCAGTGTTCGGCGGCGCTGACGGCGGCGGAATAGGCATCGTGCAGGAGATCACGGGCGACGACATATTCTACACGATGTTCAATCCGAACGTGATCTACCGCAAGCCGATCAAGAGCGTTCAGTGGAACGACAAGAACTGGCGGTGGGAAACGAGCGGTGTCGGCTCCATGCGCAAGCTCGAACGGGCGATGGGGCGCTGACATGACGCGGAAGCTAAAACTAACGCGTCTCACTGCGCTTCGGGACATCAAGTTATGGAGTCGTCCCCTCGGCTACCGCGCCGGACGAAGGAGCGTGCTGCGATGATTCGGCTCCTGAAGCACCTGATCGGGACGACGCTGATCGCCATGGCGCTCGTCCCGTTCGCGTTCTTTCTCCCGGTAATGTTCCTGACCGCGAAAGACCCGGACGCGAGGGTCGCGGTCTTTTTCGCCGCGCCGTTCAGTGCCTCAGTGTTGACATTGATCTACTCCGTCTTGTCCGCAGCACCGTGGCGCAGGGGTCGGGAAGCCGTGCTGGAGTGGCGCGAAGCCAACGGCGGTTTGATCGCCTCATGGATACGGGGCACGTGTTGGACATTCTTCGGTTTGTTCTTCAGCTTTGGCTCGGAACTTGCGTTTGCATTAACTTTCCGCCGTGCCCCGTTCCCTGCGCTCATGCTCCCCGCGTATTCTCCCCTGATCATTTGCTGGGTCTGGAGGAAACTGCATGCCAAGGAGAGATTCAACGATGGAGATGTTTGATGAAGTCAGCCAAGTGACCGTGCAGCCGGACGGCAAGGTCGAGACAAAAAAGCTCATCTCCGACGAGCGGACGATCCGCGAGATGGAAGCGAAGGAGCTTGAGGATTCGCTCGTGGAATTTCTCAGGGAGTGGCGCGAGTTCGAAAGGCTCCGTTTGGATTTGGCTACTGACTACGGTCGTCCCGGCATCCTATGGTGGAGGTCGCTCCAGTGCCTCGCGTTGGCGGAATCAAAATTCAAGGAAGCCTTCATCCAAGGCGACCGCTCGCCGCGCAGCATCCAGCAATTCCACCGCTTCAAGCTGAAGATGGCCGCCAGACGGCGCTACCGAACTGACGCCTAACCCGCTGCCGACTCGGCAAGCGCGGATCATGTATCGCAAGAGTTTCCCGAGTGACCGCCACCATGCGTATGACTGCTTCCGATTTCGCCTCATGTCACCGCCCAACACGGTGCGACCTGCGGGTTTTCTTGCGCCACCAACGAGCGCAGGAAGCCGAACCCGGCCCGTACGACATCGTCTTACGGCGGCTCGGACTCAGGCACGAACGAGATCATCTGGCGACTCTCGGCACGTTTGTTAACGTGACTGCTGCTTCTCTCGAAGAGCAGGTGAAAAAGACTGCGGATTCCATCGCAGCTAAAGTACCAGTCCTGTATCAACCCGCTTTCCTCACAAGCGAGAAACTCTGCGGAACCGATGTCGAAATTGTCGGCGTTCCAGACTATCTCATCTTCGATGGCGACGGCTATGTGATTCGAGATTCAAAAATGGCTCTTCGCATCGACGAGGAAAACCACCCTGAGATTCTGCTGCAAGTCCAGCTTTATGGCTGGTTGTTCGAGAGGAATCACGGCGCTGCTCCAAAGAGACTACAAGTCCACGCTGGCACAGGCGAAATCGTGAACATCCGCTATGACGGCGGCAAGTCGGCTTTACAAGAGTTGGAGCGCCTCCTAGCCCTCAAGCAATTGACCGTGGAGCCGTACGAGCCTGTCGGATGGTCGAAATGCCTTGGGTGTGGGTTCACCGACCGCTGCTGGTCGCAGGCAGAGAAAAGTGCTGACGTCGCACTTGTTTATTGCGTAGATCAAAACCTCGCCCGGACTTTGCACAGTCAAGGCATTCGTACTCGAAAGGAACTGTTGGCGAATTTCGATGCTGTCAGTCTGAGCGAAGTCAAGCGCCCCTACGGCGACCGGGAGCAGCGTGTTGGAAAAACAGCCGAACGAATTCTGCGATTCGCTGACGCAATGGAGAAAAATCAAGAGATCGTATTGACAGTTCCCGCCATACCCGCACACAAGAACTATGTGATGTTCGACTTGGAGGGGATGCCGCCTTACTTGGACGAACTCGACAAGATTTATCTTTGGGGAATGCAAGTGTTCGGGGGAAAACCCAGCGAGTTCACGTATGCGGTGTCGGGCTTTGGGCCGGACGGTGACAAGGAGTGCTGGTTCAACTTCCTAGCCAACGCCAAGGGAATTTTCGAGACCTACGGTGACATCCCGTGGGTTCACTGGGCACCGTATGAGCAGACATACCTGAGGCGGTACGCTGGACGTTATGGTGATACTGGAGGCATCGCCTCCCGTGTAGCGAGGAATCTTCTGGACTTGCTGACGATTGCAAGAGAGACGGTCGTCTTACCGTTACCGAGCTTCAGCCTTAAAGTCGTCGAGGACTATGTTGGGTTCGAGCGCAAGGAAGCCGAATACGGCGGCGCTTGGGCGATGGCGACATTCATCGAGGCAACAGAGACAATCGACGAGGGAAAGCGAAAAGAACTGATGGACAAGATCGTCGGCTACAATAAGGCAGACCTCGGCGCTACTTGGGCAGTGTTTGAATGGCTGAGGGGGAAGACCCCGACAACAAAACAGTGAACAAGGACACGCGAACCATCATTCAGTTACTCGGGGTGGACGAACAAACCGCCTTGAAGATTCAGAACAAGATGGGCGAGAACGGGCTGGATTTCTCGTAGTGCGATCAGTGGGAATTCAATCACGCTGCCCGCGCAGCATACCGTCAGATTTTCCAACCCGAAGAATACTGAGTGTTAAGATAGGACAAATCCATGAGGAGCTTCTGCGTGCCAAAATACGAGCCGGGAGATTACATCAAAGTTGAATTCCCCGACGAAACCACGGGCGTTGGTGAATGGATGTGGGTGCGCGTCACTGGCTGCGACGACGCAAAACGATTGGTATTCGGAACTCTCGACAACGCGCCTTTGAACGACTCGACTGGCAAGCTGAAACTGGGCACAGAACTCGCAATCAGTTTCGACCAGATTCGGGAGCACAAGAGGGCTTCGGAGTTTGACGACAAGAACTGACATTCACGGCTTCACGGGTTGTTGCCAAATCACCGTTCCGTGCGTGTATGCACGGTGTTCTTTGTAGAGAATCAGATGGCTTGGAAACTGAGTCGCTTGCCAGCCCGGTAGGTTCTGCGTCACAAGACGCAGTAGTTCAATCGCAGGCATCCCATCGTGCGGCACAGTGACTTTCACCTTCTTGTAGTCACCGTGCTTGGTATCGTAGCGTAGCAGGTACGGAAGTTCCTTTTTCATCGCCGCCAGCAGTTTTCCCGCGTTTTGCGTGCCAGCGTTCACGGAAGTGCAAGGCCAATTCTCACGTATGGGAAACTGACTATCGAAGCCCTCAGGGTCCTTGTTCGTGGTTTCACGTTCTCTGCCGGGGTCATGCGGGCCGAAGCCGTTGCCATTCCACTCACAGGCTCCCGGTGCCGTTTTGTAGTGCTTGATTAAAGAATCTTCAAGAGCCATCGGCGTCCATGTACTCGCAACGGTCAAGCACTTGAACCCCATTTCTTCCACGTCAATGTTTTTCCTGCCCGCAATTTTCCTTCGATGCTGGGTGAGCCGATTGCGTAGGTTGGCAGCCTTTCCGATATAGACAAGCATTCCGTTGCGAAATAGAAAATACACGCCTTGTTTCTGCGGAACCTGCCCAAGGTGTTCCAGTGACAGGCTACCTTCTTCTAACTTGTCGAACGCAATGACCAACTGCTCTGTAAGGGCAGTTGCTAGGTCGAAATCAAAGTGGGCGAAGAAAGCCAAATGTGACTACCTTTTGCCGTTCAAGTGCAACACTAGTTTTCGAGAAATTAGCTCCGCCAGTTGTACAGGAACCGCATTCCCTATTTGTCGCATGCTCTCTGTCCAAGAGCAGGGAAACACAAAATCATCAGGGAAGGTCTGTAGCCTCGCGCTCTCTCGGATGGTGAAGTATCTGACCGAACCGTCCGGCATCGCGAGAGTGTTCTCTCCGCCCGGAACGCCGTGTACGCCAGCTTTCAAGGTCTTTGCAGGTTCATCGAGCGGACTTCCGCTATGCCCAACGTACTTTCTCGCCCCCGGTATGAAGAAGTGATTTAGACCGGGTTCATCAAGAGTTCGGGACTTGGCAGGTCTGGGAAGGTCGGATATTGCGTCTCGAACCGTGAACCAAGGTAGCTGCGGCGGAGGCACAAGAGAGTAGCGAACCGATTCGATGCGGGTTCTAAGATTTTCTGGCGGTTCCGGTCTCTTTGCTTTAGGCACGCCGTGTCGCTTCCAGTAATTTCCTGAGCAGAACTGGTCCCATAACAGCGCTTCGAAACTATGCGTCGGTGTGGGAAACGACCATTCAATTCCTAGATCAGCGCGGATTGCGACCATAAATAGACGTTCGCGCTTCTGGGGAACACCATAGTCAGCAGCGTTGAGCACGCGATGTACAACTCTATAGTAAAGTCCGTCCCTCTTACCCTTCGTGTGATACCGCTCCAGCCGCCCGAGATGGGAGTGCCACTGCTCGCCCTCTTTCCTCTCCAGTTCTGGATATGTCAGCATCAGTTCGATGTAGCCGAAGTATTTCGCAAACGCGGGTCTCGCCAAGCCGCGTACGTTCTCGACCAGAACTGCCTTGGGCTTGAGTTTCTGAATCGCGGAGACGATCTCAGGAAACATGTTTCGTTCATCTGCATGACCGCGATGCTTGCCGCCAATCGAAAATGGCTGACACGGCACGCCTCCCGCTAGCAGGTCTATGCCTTCGGGCACGGCGGTGTAATCGAACTCTTCCACTTTGCAGTGGAACACAGGCCACGAGTCCATGTGCTCGACCCTGCGTGATTGATTCAGAGTCAGAGTCGCGCATGCCGAATCATCGCGTTCAACCAGTGCGAGGTGTTCGAAGCCTGCTCTCGCTACGCCGAGCGCGAGACCACCAGCCCCGGTGAATAGTTCAACGCTTCTCATTAGTCACCCAGAAACTTCCGCAGCTTCCTTTCAACCAATTCAGTTCTGTTCGCCTGACATTCCCAGATTACCGCGACTTTCCAACCCGCTCGCCGCAATTTGGCGATGTTCCTTATGTCGCGGGCACGATTGCTGGTGAGTTTGGGAAGCCAGAAACTCAGTTTCGACTTCGGCAATCGAGCGAGCGGACAACGCCCACCATGGCGGTGCCAGAAACAACCGTGAATGAAGACCACCTTGCGCCGACTAGGAAACACCATGTCCGGCTTCCCCGGAAGGCTCGCGTCATGCAGTTTGTACCTGTACCCGCAACGATGGACGATTGAGCGTACGACCAACTCGACCTTCGTATTAACACTCCGAATGCGCGACATTCGTTCGCTGCGCTCGACAACGGTCAGAGTGTCCATCACTTCTAACGAGAGCCTAACATCGCTCCACCTCCAGACCCCGGTGGAAATTTCGAACGATTGTGGAAAACGCTCGTGTTCATTTTGTTTCGATTGCCACCACAGCGACACGATACCATTTTCGCTTTAAGTTCGCTATGCTAGCTTTGCAGTCGGAAGGAGAGGGTCGATCTAGACGAGCTATGTATCAACACAACCGCGAACCCGAACTCAAGTACGACACCGCGCAAATCTGCGTGAACGGTCACGTAATAAACCGACGCTCCGAGTCGTGGCCCGTAAGCAACTCTCCTCACTGCTCGAAGTGTGGAGCAAAGACGATAACCCAATGCCCGAAATGCAACACGAAGATCAGGGGCGGTTACTTCGGTGGGATGCCGAGCATGAGGGAAGAGCGACCGGACCCGTTTTGCCATCAATGCGGAGCGGCATATCCTTGGACTGAATCGGGGTTAGGTTCCGCACGGGAACTCCTAAGGGAAATAGATAGATTGGATGAGAACGAAAAAGGCGTTCTATCTCGAAGTCTGGATGATCTCGTGCGAGAGACGCCGAACACTCCTGTCGCCATTTTTCGATTCAAGCAACTCGTTTCCAAGGTGGGAAAGCCTGCCGCTGATGCACTCAAGTCTATCCTTGTAGATGTCATCGTTGAATCCGCGAAGCGGCAAATTTGGCCTTGAAAGGTACGCATGGTATCAGCCACTACGAAAGCTACGGCAGTGCCCCATCCGACCGCAGTGGTTGTACGTTGGGCGCGGTTACTGCTCCATCCAGCTATAGCCCCGAACTTCAAAACCAGCGGTTTTAAGTTTTGAAAGCGTGGAATGTAGGTGCGCAAGACCCACGATGAACAACCCGACGTTGAACGGCTCCATGGATTCTCTGATGCGCTCCACCATGTAGCGCTCTCTAAGCTCGTGCACGTCCAAAGGCCCATACTCTTGCAGCATCGGCTTCTTGGGGTCATGCGTTGGAGGGTCGGTGTTTAGGCCATACGCATAGGTCTCAAAGCGCTTCTCTTTGGGTGTCCCGACATTCTTCCATTTCAACTTGTCTGTATCCACAGTGGAAGCGAATGACTGCCGGTCGGGCGTCCATTCTTCCAAAATGATTTGTACGGGGTACTTTTCCCTGATCAGAGATATGACTTGACCAAATCTGTCGTTCAGTGCGTGGCCCTTAAGCTGAACGTGGTGGTGAGTTGCCAGCGCAATTATTTGTTTTGGTGGCATGGACTAAGCTCCGTTCCTATCAGCGACGATGATCTCGTTACATCCACTCGCCCACTTTCGCGCCACGGGGAGAGTTTTTGCGCTTTTGAACCCTCTCCCTTTCTTTCCCGTCATCCGGGAAATTCGCTCGCATCCATTGATCCCCCTCCGCCTTCGTATCGAATTGCGCTTGTACCTGCCCCCGGTATTCGACGACCCACTTTCCGAGCTTTGCTCGCCATTCCAAGTAGACCTTCGTGTCCATTTTGGCTGTCTCCCACGAGGCGGAGTATAAACCCGCAACGCTGCTCAGAGAAGTGCCATCCTCGCTGCTGCTTCCTATAGATTCAAGAGTACCCTCGCCGACCATCCTAAAAGGCAGAGGCCTTGCCACCACAGAGCGTAATGGCACGATGAAGAGCCTTGACAAATCGCTCAGCGTAGGATGAAGGAAGTTCCCAGAGGAGATCGGTTTCGGGGATTACAATCGCTGGTTCCCACCCCCTATCCGCGTCCATGTTTACCGATGGCGTTTTGTCGGTAGTGTGAACGCGGACGGTGCTCACGGGTGCGTCACCAATCTCAGGAGCACTATCATCAGATGTAAGGGAGGTTGGGTCAAGATCTCCCAGATTGACCTGCTCCCTGATATGAAAAGTTACCATCTGGCCTTCCAACTGTTCATAGACGAAGGTCACCTGACAGCCGTTCAGTTCTGTCATTAGTTCGATATGGTTCAAGATCTCCCCATCCGCGCCCCGATATTGTGTTCGACCCTCCCAATCATTGAGTGTGTTTTGAATCCAGTGCAGCGTTTTCTGAATGTCGGGGCTAGTCTTGGGTGCAGGGTGGGGATGCTTAGGTGCGCCCAGCAATGTATCATCCGTGATGTCCAGAACATCTGCTACTTGAGGCTTCAAGTCCGTGCCAGCCAACGGGCGGTAGCGCAACTCGTTATCTTGCCGAGCCATCTTGTATTCAGGGACGTGCTTACCAACATTATCCGACATATATACGCACTCGTGTTCAGTCGATGGGCGGCCCAACTCATCCTCGGCGTACCACGACAAAGCTTCACGACAGTGTGCTGTGAGTTGGTGACCCCTATACTCAATGATGTAGGTTTCATTCTTGCGAGCGCGAACATAGTAGGTTTCTTTGGTCTGTTTCGTCTGAGCGGTCGGCCCTTCTTCTGGAGTCGGAGGAGGCGCATCCGTAGGGAGAGGCGCATCCGCGCGGGCAGGGGCTGACTTATCTTCGTTGGGCAAGTTCTCAAGCTTCGTGGATTGATGCGAGAGCAGGAGCTTAGCGTCGTTGACCGGAATCGCAAAGTTCAGATTTTCGCCGCCTTCGAGATACAAGGTATTGATTCCGACAACCTCTCCGCGCATGTTGAAGAGGGGGCCACCGCTGCTGCCGGGGGAGATCGGCGCAGTGGTCTGCAAGAATTTACCGAGTTCTTTCGATGTTCGAACTCCGCTGATTATTCCGTTCGAGACAGTTGATTCAAGCAGAAGCGGATTGCCGATTGCAACGACTTCTTCACCGACTTGAATGTCATCTGAATCACCAAGCGCGAGCGTTCGGAAGGTTTTGCCGTGTATTTTGATGATCGCGAGATCGCGGGCTTTATCGGTCGCCAGCACACCATCAACAGGAAAGACGGTATCGTCAGGGAATTTTACGATAGCGACGCTGCCAGTTTCAATGACGTGGTAATTCGTCACAATCACACCGTCCGCGCTGACAAGGAAACCAGTGCCCTGTGCTATGGGTTTATCGTTGGCCGCCGTGATGATGGTTACGACTGACCCATTCGCAGCTTTAGCTATCGCTGGTATGTCCTTTCTAGGTGGCGTCGATTGCGCCTTCGTTGCAGGCACCTGAAGGACGAACATCAGCGCAAAAGCGATTGGCAGAGCGCGTTTCATCACAACCTCCGGGCTTACCAGCCAAATGTGGCTATCGTGCTGAGAACCTTAGTTGGCAGCGACGCTGGTTCTTCCTCTCCGTGATTTAATCTCATTGACTACTTCACGTACCGCCAACCAAATGAATCCTATTCCTAGAGCGGCACATGCAACGCGCACCAGTGGGCTGTAGTCAGAGAAAATCGAAACCAACGGGAGGATCAGTCCAGCGATTACGTAGTAGAAGACCTTAGGACCGATGACCTTCGCGTGAACTTCCACGATTGCCTCACTAACTGTTTCGTTATGGACGTTCTTGCCGTCGACTTTAGTTTTCTTTCGCCTCAACAGCCTCTCAACAACGCCAACAAAAAAGATGATCGCGAATATCGTAGGCACGTGGCTGCCGACCCAGTCGAGCCATGATGTCGGTGCATTGCTTTTGCTGTTCCCGACCACGACAAGCAGGCCGTACAAAACCAACACAACCAGCGCGAAGACAACGATATTCCTGACGATCTTATTCATTTGCAACTCCTCAACGTCCTCGGCATCAATCGTGCTTTACAGGAAACCCTTTGCCCACCAGTAGCGCGTATGCGGTCGCCGTGCGCAGTCGGTGAGACGACGCCATACTTTCCTTACAAATATGCTTGCGATGCTCGCGGCAGGCGATAGTACTTTCTCTATGAGTTAATGCTGAAAGCTGATCACTGCTGCAGGGTTAAGCGAAGAGGACTAAAAGAGAGAGGAGATTTTCCAGAGCTTGGTGCCACGCTACTATTTTTCCTCAAATCGCTTTATGCACGTCTGAAACGCCTCTCCATGCACGTCCTGTCCGGTTTCTTCAACAATCGTATGCGTTTCGACGTGGCATGACTCGTGTCTGATCGTCTTCAACAATTGCTTTTCGCTAGTCACCGACACTCGATCAATCTCGATTACATTGGTTCCGTCTGAATAAAACTGCACCTCGCCGTACTCGTCTTCGAGATAAGACCATCTAACGAAAGCGTCCGGTAAACTGCCATTGAACGATTCCCGGTTCACCTGCTCGTATACGCTGTGCACGTCCGTCTGACGGAGCCGCTCACGTGCAACGGCGTACCGAACACCGCAGAAGAGGATGGCTAGACAGACAAGCGTGACGGCGAGGTGGACAAGACGGTGCACGCCTGATTGTCCCCAGAGAGTTAGCGTGGGCAAATAGTACTATCGGTTCAGTTTAGTCGTGGACGTAGACAAGAGGGGAAGAGCAAGGGAAAGCACAGAGTGTGGTGAGGACCCGTGGCTATCTTTGCTGATGATCGTGCCTACCGTGAATTTGTGCATCGGCATTTGGTGCCTGATAGCAAAGACGAAAGAGGTCGCCACGCCGCTGGCGGCGCAACCCGCGTAATAGACTCCGTAACCGTGCGGTCAACGGGGCTTTGGATACCGTTCAAGAAACAGATGATGGCCGAACACGGATTTCAGCGATTTCTGACCTGCAAAATCAAGCGGTTACCGTGCCGCAGCGAGTGGGTATTTTTGAAGGCGGTGGCGAAAGCCCAATTTAGCCACACGGCTCGCCAATTCTACCTCGGCATCACAGCGTTCTTGTTTTCCCATCGAACCACTTCCGCAGGTCAGCGACACCGATGCTGTATGCGTTTCCGAGCTTCGCTGCCGGAAGCTCCCTAGCGTGCAAAGCTTTTCGGATTTGTTTGTCATTCGTTCCGATGAGAACGGCAGCCTCTTTGACGGTTACTGCGATGCGGTCTAGCAATGGCGACTTAGGCGACATAATTTCACCTTGGACCGCTGACCGATTCTTAATTCGACCTTGCGATAGCTGCTTCAAAGCTTTAAAAGAGCTTCGATGGGTGCGAGCAGAACGCCCGGAATGTTTTCCTTCTTGATGGCGATGAACATCGCAATTGCCCGGTCAATTTTCTCGCTCTCGTTTGCGGGGAGACCGAGGACTGCTTCGAAGTTCAGGGATAGTCAAAACAGATTTCCTTTCATACTTTCTTAATTTTCTTGTTCCAAGTTCGATGTTTCGCGTTCTCTACCTCCTCTTGTTTCTTGCGCTGTTCACCCCATTCAGGTTTGATCTCGCAAGTGTCATCGTCGGCGAGCACGACGAAGGGAATTTGGAGGGCGGCGCGACACTGGGGATGTACCAGCCCTATTACGTTGCAGCGCCCTCGGGTCGGGCGCTCTATGAGGTTGCATCGGCTGAACATAGCGGCGGCCATATCTTCAATTTTTGTTTGCTTGCCGGGCAGTCGGGTCGCCAATACCAGTTGGTGCTCGGTTGGCAGAACTTCTTTACCACCTTCCAACAATTCGCCACAAGCACGGAACAGCTATTCAGCGGCAGGCAAGTAATCAGCGGAAACCATTCAGTTCTTTGATTCAAAATCTGAAGACTTCTTGTGCTCTTGAACTTGGTCAAAGGCAATCGCCAATTCGGAACCCAGCTTCAGTTTGTTGCCGTAATCGTTCAGCGGCACGTCGTCCAAGACCCCGAACACCAGCTTCTTTTCGTAATCGCAATGATGCACCCGCACCCACATCCACTCACCGACACCCGTGATTTCGTCAGGGAATTCAACCTTGATGTAATCGCCCCGTTCGTATGTGGGCATCTGTGCTCCGCAGCTTTCATTGTATGCCGTTGGCTTCTTGGCAGCCAACGCGACGCTCATTGCGGTCTCTGACTCTCTTTCAGGGTCAAGGCGGTGCCGAGCACTCTGCTCAGATCAGCATCGCTGCTGGCACGGCATTCCCACACTGTCAGCACCTTCCATCCCTTCCTTCGGAGAGCACGGCGGACCCGCTCGTCGCGTTTCCTGTTTGCCTGAATCTTGTCCGCCCAGAATTTTCTCCTCGTGGACGGCAGTCTTGAGCGGCGGCAGCCCCTGTGACCATGCCAAAAACACCCGTTAACAAAAACTGCCACATGGGACTGCGGAACGATTATGTCCGGCGTGCCCGGCAGCCGCCGATCATGTCGCCGGAAATGAATTCTGTAGTGACGGAGGAACTTCTCGACGAGCCTTTCAGGGAGCGTATTTGATCCGCGCACACGGCTCATCAGCCAACTCCGTCTTTCCTTTGAGAGTCTGTCTGCCATAATTTACGGCTGACTCCCTCCTGCGCTTCTGGTCCGGGACCCTACCGCTTGATCGAAGAAAGCTCGGGGACGGGGCGGTGAATCAAGACGCAACGGATTCCGCTTCAAGCCGCTGCTGGACTTCAGAAATTCAAGAAACTGAGACACCTGGGCTTTGGTCAGGTTGTAGATCGTGAGATGGAAACGCCCTTCGTGTTCGTCGCGGAAGACGTCCGCATCCAAGGCGTGCGCCTTGCACTGTTGGTTGAAGTCCCGCGCTGCTTGCTCGTCCTTTTCAACGCTGGCTCCATCGCGTTTCGGCGCAGCTACCCTTCGATAGGCCGCGTCCACGCTCATCTTTTTTTCATTGAGTGCGTCAAGGGCGGCTCGCGCTTCAGAATCGCCACTGTCCGCCTTCTGGACGATAGCTTCAAGCTTCTTTGCCGTGGGACGACTCATACCCAAGGCGGCTGCGGCGTTGTCTTCGGCTCTACCCTTGGAAAAGTTTTTCCTAGGGTCAATCTTCTTTCCCGCAAGCATCCGTTCCTTGGCGAGAGCCGCTTCAATGCGCTTAAGCTCCTTGAACTCGCGGGCTTTCTGTTCAAAGGTCTTAACCCGTTGGCGGTTGGATTCAATGAGGAGTTGTTCAGCTTGGAAATCGCTCCCTCCGAACGTTATTGCAAGGATGTGGAAGTCCTTGTCGGGCCGACCTTCCGCTATTGTCTTGCACGCCTGCCAACGGCGATGCCCGGCCAAGATTTGCTTGTTCCGGTTGACGACGATGGGTTGCAGGATTCCTACCTTCTCTATGGACTCAATCAGCGCTTTGTCCGGTTTGGGTGATCCATAAACCTTTTCATTCAGCGGGTGCGGCGTGAATTCGTTGACGGACGGCAGCCATCTGTCATACCCCATACTGCGATGCTCATTGGAATTGATGTAGAGATATGGCGTGCTCTGGTTTGGTTTCACTATCTCTCCTCGGAAATTTCCGCGTCCATCCGGGCCTTGATTCTCTTTCCGAGCCACCGACATACAGGAATTGCCATTGAGTTACCTACTGCTCTATATCGGTCGGCATCGGACGCTCCACGAATCTTTGTGTAGTTGTCTGGAAAACCTTGTAAACGCTCGCATTCCAATGGAGTCAGTCGTCGCACATATCGTCCGCTAGGGCAGAGATTGGTGACATTGGCTATGTCATTCCAACATTTGAAATAACCCGCTTTAATCGTGCTGGCAACTCGCCCTCTACCTTCTGGACCCGTCTGATTATTCCCACCAAAGTGCGCTTGCTCAAATACTACCGCAGCCTGTGTCTGGGAGGCGGTCAAAGGATTCGAGACGGCAGAACACTTGAAAACCCTGCCCTCCTGCCAATTGAAAATTAACGGCTCGCTCCCGCTTGAAGGGCGCTCAAAAGCAGCTTCGGGACTTTCTTGTTGTATTTCTTTATTCGGTTCAGGACTCCTCGGCAGGCTGCCGGACTCAAATAAAACTTCCGCAGGTGGTCGCCAGTCTCCTCCTCTATATCCAACCATGAAGATTCGACGACGTTTCTGGGGCACTCCAAAATACTGCGCGTCCAGCACCCGCCAGGCCCCACAATACCCGAGGTAGCGAAGGGCCCCGAGAAAGCTTCCAAAATCTCGCCCGCCGTTAGATGATAAAACGCCGGGCACGTTTTCCCAGACCAGCCAGCGGGGTCTTTTGATGTGTGCGAGTCGCAAAAACTCCAACATGAGGTTTCCTCTTGGGTCCTCAAGCCCTTTTCTGAGTCCTGCCATACTAAAAGATTGGCAGGGAGTTCCTCCGACAAGGAGGTCAATTTTGCTTTTTTGGAGTGTTTTCTTCTCATATATTTTCGTCACATCTCCTAAGTTTGGGGTTTCGCGATAGTGGTGTGCCAAGACCGCGCTGGGAAACGGGAGAATCTCGGCAAACCAGGCTGCACGCCATCCAAGAGGACGCCAAGCCACCGTTGCTGCGCCAACGCCACTGCATACAGAACCATAGACAAGCATCAGGAACTCCCAGCAACCGCCTACGATACCACTAGCTGACGGTCTTGTAGCATTGGGAGGCTGCGGCGGGTCGCGGTTTGCGACGTGTGCGGACATCGGTGGATACCTGAAACTGTGAACCCGCCAAACTGCCCGTCAAAGAAGTGTCGCTCAACGTTGTGGAACAGGGGCGGCGTTGATGGCAGGACGCGAGCAGCGCGAACTTTGGAACGAAAAGCATTCACTTCACTCTTTCAACGGGATGTTTCTTGTCCAACAGCAAGAGAACTTCTTGCTCGTTGCGCCCACTCTCATTGATGTACGCGAACACGTCCGAACGTTTGACCGTTGTGCGGTACAGCGCAGGACGAAAGCCGTACCGACCAAAGAAGCGTGCCACGTCCATCGAGAGAGACCACGAGATGCCACGTAATGCTCGCATACGTCCCTTGCCGCTGACACCACGGTACACGGTGAGCATCTCGCCTTCGGGCAGTGCGTCGCTGCACTCCATGAGTTTTTCCCTGTTGCACTCAAGCAAGCGGTCGCGCAAGAATGAGTCCCATCGGTACTTTTCGTCACCAAAGAAGACAAAGTTGTGCTTTTGATTCGACCACGCGGACAGAAGTGCCTTCTCAAAGAGACCCCGTTGTTGAAACATACCTACATTCCGCATAAAGAGCAGCATCGAGCCATTGCTGTCAGTGGAATCGAAGAAGGGTCCAACGTCGCCTTCGCGCAGTCCGCGAAGTGCTTGTTCGTGAAGCAGCGGATTGATTAGTGATAGGTCGGGATTCATCGGTCGAGTGCTTATGCCTTTTCCTGTGCTTTCTTTCTGTCTCGCTGAACCAAGCCGCCTTCCAGCCGAGCGGTTCCCACGCCACGGACGCCGCCTCTATCCCGCTGCATACGCTGCCGAATCTCATAGCGCAATGGTAAGGCGGGCACCCTCGCGTCCGTAAAGCATTTGCGGGGACAGCCTGCGTCAACAGTTAGCTGTACTGAAGGACAGCTACGATTTCCGACGCGCTGACGTGGGGAGTTCGGAAGTTTTGCCGTACCCGAAGCGAGTCCAGTCACCTGAAGATCGCGCTCAGGTCGCCGACCTTGATCCAGTCCCCGGCGACGTTCGCTGCTGCGTCTGCTCCTTAGCCTCAGTGCCCGGAACGTGTGGATTACATCCGATTCACTTCGCGCACTAGTCCGAAAGTGGAGAGCCAATGCACGAAATGGCATGATCATCCATCCCGCTCAATTCGCGCTAATAGGTAAATACCTCTTTGGATATAAGAAAATTTGTCCGAGAAGTCAAAATCTCTGGCTGGTCTACTCTGAGTGAAGGCTGCTTCCACACACGTCTGGCTGAGAGGAAGAAACGGAATGATAACCACACAGGAGCGCGAGGAACTAGTACGGAATGCACGCGAGGACGGAAAAAGACTCTATCAGGTAGTTCAGAGCATCTACAAATTCCTGATCACCGTGAACTGGATAATGGGGATCATTGGAGGATTCTCGGGTCTCTACATTATTGCGGAACGCTACGGCTATGGAGGACTATTCGGAGGGATCACCTGCTGGGTTTTTACTGCAATTTACTGTGCGGGCACCTACGTCTTTGCCGTTTTAGTGACTCACGGGGCGAAAGTGCTCGTCCACATTCTCTTTTCGAATCTCGCCATCATGGAGTCGAAACAACCATGAGCCTCTATTCGAATGACTCAACCTCGCCCAAGGTAGGCACGGCGACTTTCCCTACCTTGGGAAATAAGAGATTCTTCCAAATTGGGTTTTTGGTTCTTGCGCTTTCTCAAGTCGCGAGAGTTGTGGAATGGGCTATCTTCCTGGGTCTTCACTGGAGTCAGGTTAGGGAGTCGTGGAACAGATGGAACTGGATTCAGAATGGGCTGTACGTCCTCTTGACTTCTCTTTTTGTGATTGTTGTTCTTCAATACCTAAGCAAAAGCAACAACAGGCGCTTGGTCTGGATACTTGCAGCGTCAACAGGAATTGCGTGGATAGGGTATATGACGTGGTTTTTCGGCGCTGCTTATCCCAACGCTCTTCCTGCCCTTGCGCAAATATATGAGTGGACCTCCATTTTGAATTGTACCGGGAGGCCCTTAGGGGCGATTTTCTACCCATTCACGTTGGGTTCAGAAAGTGCCTCCCGCGTATTCTTCATTTACGTTGGTAATGCTGATTTCATCGTCAGGCTTCTATTCCTTGGGCTGTCCCTTGCGAAATATCCCGAAGGGCAGAGACCCGCACAGCGCATGCAGAGCCGAGCGGTACAGGGTCTTTTCGCACGCGAGTAAATGCCGCGAGCGGAGCCATGGATTGAGACGGCCGGAAAGCAACAGGCAGCGGGGTGGCTTTTGAGAAAAAGGCGAATCTTCGCGAAAGACTCTGGAACGAAATCATGGATTCAATCAGAGCCTTCAATGCAGCCCGCTACGCCTGAAGAACCGGAGCAAATACCACCCGCCGACAATCCGTCAATTAATTCCCCGCATTGACGTAGATGACGCTCTGCTTAGTAAAAAGTTCGGTGACACTTCTCAGGTAGAACCGAAGAAACACATCGGTCGCCACGGGGATATCGCCCGCCGTGAGCGGCGTCGTTCTGCCGTCAACTAGTTTGGCGCGGTGCATATATACGCTCATTCCTTTCCTTTATGGCTAAAGCGGAATTGAACTTGGAGCATCGGCACCCTGACCGCCCCAACTCCCTGCCATCACTGCCTCTTAGAATTGACGTAGCAGCGCATTGGGTCGTCCTCGCATTTGCACGGACCGATCCGAATCCCGAGGTCAATGCCGTGGCGCTTGAAGACCGCCGCGACCTGCTCCGCGTAGTCCTCCGTCCACGCGTCGGGGTTCATCGCGTGGTTCGACCGCCAGTACAGTTCCTTGACGAGACCCGCGATTTCCAGCAGTTCCGCCTTCGTGACTTCGCTCATATTGTCTCCTTTAGATTAACTTTCTTAACCTTTCAAGAATTGGGGGCGGTATTTCCTAGCGTCGAGCCTGCGGTCTCGCCGAAGAGATACCCTTCGAAGCGGTGCTGAACTTGAGGCATTCGCGTCCTGACCGCCCCACTTACCTAATACTGAGAACAACCAAAAATCGGATCGCTGTTTCCGGACCCGCAGCCGTCCTAGTGCACGTCAGTGCGGCTGGAGCCGACGAGGGGATCGCACATTAGCATGTCCCTAGGGGCGTCGAAGACGGCGACCAACGACTCCGTTGTCTACGATGCCTGTCTGCCGGGGTGGATCGGCACCGGGCGTTACCTCCGCTTCTCCGAGTGAACTGAGTTCACCCTGTCGCCCCTCGTCGTATGCCTCCTCGACGAGTCGGCGGATCAGGCTCGTCGCGTAGTGCTCCGCGTCCTCGAACCATTCCTCCTCGGGCACGTCGCGCCCCAGTTGGACGATCTCCAGCGCAACCTTGCGCATGGTCTCGTAAGTCAGGATTTTGTTACTTTTCATCTTTCTCCTTCGGCGCGAACCTGCCGTTGACGCGGCCTTGGGCTTGCCGTCCGACATCAAGCCCTGCTCCTTCTTCTCGGCGTAGCACCAGCTACGTCAGGTTGTCGCCGAGGTCGGCGAGGAAGCTCGCCGGGTTGACCGTGAGCTTCCTTTCCGCGTTGGTTGTCGTCGTTATGTTTGTGTTTATTGTCATTGTTGTTTGTTCTCCGGCTCGCCCCTGCGCCTTGGCTCTACCGCTGCCTGCGCCTCTCCGGGCATTGAGCCATTCCCCGCGCAAGGCGGGGGAGCTTGTTATGGTGCCTCCGGGCAATCATGGCTGAGGTAGTCCTCGTACTCCGGCAGTTCCTCGCCGCAATGCTTGCAGGTCGGCGTCTCCTTCTGGAATTTCGCCTCGCGAATCTCTTCCCGCCGGCCCTCCCAGCGTTCGTGATCTTCCTCGGAGCGCTCCTTGTATATGGGCGTGAAGCCCTCACAGACGTGGTGCTCCTGCGGGTGCAGGACTGCCTCGCGGCAAACCTTGCACTTGGGAAGGGGCCGTGGACAACCCTTCCCGGTCTTGGGGTCGTAGTCAGGGAACAGGAACGAGTAGCAGATGTAGTTCGGCACCGGGCGCTCGGCTCGGGCGGCCCGCGCCATCGCCAGTCGTTCTTGCTTTTGCCGTTGCTCTTTCTTCGCTTTTTCGGCGATGGGGTTCTTCGGCGACCTGTAGACCACTACTCCCTTCGGTCTCATACCGTCTTCCCTACGCCTTTGGAGGTTTTGTCTTCGTCTTTCTGTATCGCAGACAAGGCACAAACCAGTGCCCGCGCCGAAGGCGCGGAACTAGCTGCTAGTCCGCGCTTAAAGTCGGCCTGCAAAATCCAGCCTGAAAGGTTTAACCCCCGCTTATCTGTCCCCCCTGAGAATCCCCCCTTCGACTGCATGTCAACAGTCAGCGCACTGTTCATATGCTGGGTGGTCACTGTTGAGATGCTAGGTGATCTGACTGCTGAGATGCTAGGTGGTGTACTGTTCACATGCAGTTGGATCACTGTTGACGTGCAGTTGGGCGACTGTTCACATGCTAGGTGGTCAAAGGCTGTCATTCACCCTCCCCGACAGCTACAGCCTCGACGCGCTGAGGCTGGTTCTTGCTGCTGAACCACCCCTTCTTCGGACGCGAATTTTTGTAACGGTTCGGGCGCTCCGTCGTTGCTTTGTGCTCCGGGCGCTGGTGCTTGTCTACCACGGCCTCCACGATCCGGTACCTGTCGTGTTTGACATTGTTAGAATCCGTCCACCGCTCGATCTCGATCACGCCGCCCTCTTCGAACTGCATGATGTCCCGGTGAACCTGCGACTCGCTCTTGCCAACGCGCTGGGCGATGCGCCACTGCGCCATGTCGCACCAGCCAACCATCTCTTCCGCCGACCACGGGCAGTCCTCTTGAACCCAAGTGGTGGAGTAATTTTCCTTCTCGGAACGCTGACCCAGTGCGATGACCAGTAGGGTCATACGCACGCCGGGCTTCCAGTCGTACAACGAACTCTCCTGCACCCTGATGGGCAGGGATTTCTTGCCAAACTTCTTCTTGAGTTGTGTTGCCTGCTTCTTATCCATATAGCCTCTGTTTGTCCTAGCCTCTGTCTTGGCCTTGTCGAAGGGCGTCGGGTTGCCGTTGCGGGGAAGGCAAGAGGCTAGTCAGCCTTCCCCCGGCAAAAGTCGTATCGCTACGACCGCGACATACATAAATACGCGGTTCAGCGGAACTTCTAAGATTCGCGCTGTTAGCGCGTTGATCAGAAGGCTCCAACTGGTCTTGGCGATCTGTCGGCCCGCCACCTAAGGAAGGAAAAGCAAAGTCGAAATTCCTATCGGATTCGCCGCTGGCATAGCCGAATTTCCAGTGTTGATGGTGTTTTTCCACCCTCTAAAGATCGCAAACGAATTTGCAAATCAAATTCGTGGCCCTATTAAGAGAGGTGGAGATGAATCGGTACAGAGAAATCAAGAAGGCAACGGCTGATGTCGCGGACATCCGCATTGTGAGGAGACCCAACACCGTTGAAGCGCACGCCGCTATCCGGGATGTCATCCTCGCCAATCCGACCCTCTCGTACAAGCAGATCGCGGGCCTGCTCGGTTGCTCACGCTGGCTGGTTTATCGCGTGGCCGTGGAATTCGGCGTCAGGCGACCCAGAGGCGCGGGCAGCCCTTCCCGGCGCAAGGAGAAGCAATGAAGCGCAGCAAGTACTTCGATTGGGAGCAAGCCTTCCATTTCATCTGGCAAAGCGCGGACGAGGACGGTATCTGGCACGGCGATGCCGCCAGCTTGGCGGAAGAATTTGAGGTCTCGGAGGAGTCTGCGGACGAAGTACTCCGGGAGCTTCGGACCAGACGCCTCGTCGAAAGGCTTTCCGCTCGGACCTACTTCCTTCCGAATTGGAAGGAGAGGGATAGTATCGGTTTACAGGAGTTTTGAAGTGCGATTACGCGGGGTCGCTATCGTGCCACGCGACGAAGCGGCTGAGCGGAATTTCCCTGTTCATTGGTGACGGGAAGAATGCAGTACTTCGCAGTATGGACGAACGTCAAGTTTCAGTGTCGCATCGCGGCGACGCCGCCCACCTTGCGGCTCTCAATGAAAGCCTCAAGGTCGTCCTCGTCGATCCGCACGCAGCCCGGCATCTGCACGCTGCGCAGCAATCCCTGTTTGACCCACTTGTAAGCTAGCGCCCGGCTCACGGCGAGCCGGGCGGCAGCCTGCATTACCTTAAGCAGCTTTCCCATCGCTTGTGCTCTCCTTGTTGTACTTAGGCTCCTTCGTGGCGTCGAGTGCCAGCCGCGACTCCTCGCTGATGCCTTTTGCTTTTTTGAGATACCGCATCATAGTGTCCGCGTCCTCCCAACCAAGCCATTCCATCACCTCGTAAATCGTGCGGCCTTCGCGTAGGCGCTTGATTGCCGCGTAGCTGCGGAAGCCGTGAAACGGCTGGCGCTCGCCGCTCAAGGTGCGGGGCACCTTGACCCCAGCATCCTTGGCGATGCGGTTCGCCAATCCGTTGAGGGCTTTCCCGGAGGGCCTTCCGTCCCGGCTCGGGAATAGCAAGCTCTGATTCACGGGAAGCGTCGCGGCATAGGCACGGAGCTTGTCGGTGAGCCAGCGCGGCACGCCGACCGTCCGCCCTCGCCTTTTCTTGGTGGTGAAGTCAAACTGCCGCTTCTCCGCCCGCACAACGATCTTGCCGTCGTAGATATCCTCGCGCTCCAAGTGTGCAACCTCGCCCCGGCGCATGCCGCTCTCGCTGGCGACGAGCACGATGAGCCGCGCCCGCTGGTCCCGGCATGCGGCGAGCAGCTTCCTGATGTCCTCGTCGGAATAAGTCTCAATGTCGGTGCCGTCCTTGCTCACGACGCGGCGCTTCGGTCTGTCGCCTTTCGCCAGCGTGACCTCAATACCGTTTTTCGCAAGGAACGTGAGTAGCTCGCCGAATCGGTGGTGGACTGTGGTCTGGTCAAGACGCTCACGCATCCAAGCGACGAACGCCCGGAGGAAATCGTCGGCTTGGTCGAGGTAGACGCACTGCGGGCAAGCCTCTTGGAAGTTTTCCAACGCCAGCCTGTACGCATTGTACGTCGAGCGCTTCCTTCCGTCCGCGATCTGTCGGAGGTATGCCTGCGCGGCGTAGGCGAACTTGTCTCGCGAGTTCGTCGCCACGACCTGAGTCCCCGGTGCCTGCTGCCCCCGCTCTGCCGCGAAAAGCTCGATTTCCCGAGTCGTCGCCAGTGCCACGGCGACGACGCTGTCGCGGCCCGCTGACTCCATAATCCGCTTGCCGTCGCGCTGGTATCGCAGATAGTAGAGGTATTCCTTCGCCGCGATGCGTGCGCCCTTCGCCATGCCGGGCACGAGGTTCCTTCTGTTGGCAGACCACTGCGCCCGCTTCATCACCCACTCACCTTCCTGCTTGTATCTAATCCAGATGCTTACTTTCCGTGTCACCATCGGTTTCTTCCCCGTTAGGTTCCGCGCCTAGTACCAGTTGCGTCGGCACTTGCGTACCTTCCTCAACTCAATACTGCGTTTGTCGGAATTTTTGCGGAGATTTGGTAACACGGGGCAGGTAACAAGCGGGTAAGTCTTTTTGAATCTAGATTTGGTAGCGATACCGGGATTCGAACCCGGGTTTCCGCCGTGAGAGTCCCGAAAGCAAGAATGGACAGGACATGACTGCGATGTACAAGAGTACCGGAATCATCAGGTTCCATGCGGGTTTGGTGACTGCTCACTGTGACAGCCGTTGACAGTTTATGACTCGTTTTTCGAATCGTTCGTCACCGTATCGTCACCGCTTTTTAATGGTGTCCTTGGCTGTAGAGGATTCATCTTTCCTGCCAAACTCAAGGCTTTGCAGTCTTGCTCAATTAGTCTGTGAGAGCATCTTCTGAGCGCCTTTGCCGGGTCCATCCGTGCTGTTCTCTCCCCAGGCTGGCAATAGAGTGTCCAGTCCGTTGACGGATTGGCTTACTTGCTGTGCTGCGACCCGAGCGTACCGTTTCGTCATGCGCAAGTCGCGGTGTCCGAGTTGACTGGCGATCACGTCCAATTCCGTTCCGAGCTGGCGAAGCCACGTTGCGAAAGTATGCCTTAAATCGTGCAGCCGAATGTCTGAGATGCTGAGGATTTTACAGACACGGCGAAAGGCCATAGTCACGGATTCGGGGGTCACATCGGGGAAGAGTACGGCGTCGGGGTTAGGTTCCTCTGGCGTGATGGACGCCAGTATCCTTTGAGCGAAGGTGTTCAGATGAATCTCTTTCGGTTCGTCGTTCTTGGACGTGGGGAGTAGGATGCGCGTGCTGTCCACATACTTCCACTTGCAGCCGAGCAATTCACTGCGGCGCATCCCGGTAGCAGTGAGCAGAGCGAAAATCGGCTTCATGGGTTCCGGGGACGCGGCCAGTACGCGGCGGAATTGCTCCGGGGTGAGGTGCTGTTTGCGTTCGTCATGGACTTCGGGTGAGTTCACGTCTAAGCAGGGATTCGCGGCGCGGGGCAGTAGCTTCCATTCCCCGCACGCCAGCCGGTACAAATGTTTCAAGGAAACCAGTTCCTTACGCACGCTGGACTTGCTCACCTTGCCGAGCCGAGCGGTGACGAAATCCGACACCTGAGAAGATGCCACCTCCGCCAGCTTACCGGTAAAGAAGGCTTTGAGATGCACGGCGATCCCCGCTTCCCGCGCATAGGCGCGGGGAGTAAGACGCGGCTTCTGGTACTTGAGGAACTTTTCGACAATGTCGGCGAAGGAATCCTTGCACGCCAGAACTTCACCCGGTTTTAACTTGCTCTTGTCGCGCTCCTCGCGCCGTTCATCGGCGCGGAAGGAGAAGGCTTCATCGTGGGTCTGCGCATCCGGGGCGGGTTTCCGCACGCGGCGTCCAGACGCATCAATAAAGCTCACCCACCATGCACGGCGATCCTTCCGCCAGTACAGCCCATCACGCTTTCTTTGTTTTGGCATGTTTCCCCCTTCTTTTCTTTTGTACCCTCTTGCGGCGGGCGGCTTCCCCGTGTTTGTCCCACCATCGTTTTTTCGCTTCCCTCTGCGCGGGCTTGGCGCACGGCCCGCTGCAAAAAACTTGCGAAGCGCGCCGGGCCACAAAATACGGTTCCTTGCAATCAGGGTTAGCGCAGTAACGCAACAAGTGAACGTGCTTCAAGGCGTAAAGCAACACCATCAAGAATCCGTCTGCGCCCCTCGGTGGCACACCTAGGGCTGCCAGTGCTCGCAGCACACCGGGCGGGAAGGCAGAAATCTCTGTCCACGACTGCGGCGAGCATCCCTTCATGTACGCCGCTGCGAGCATCATCAGGCCCGCCTCTTTCGCTAAGGGGGCTGGCTCTCTCCAAACGATTCGCAACTGGGGCTGGAGCCGCTCAGCGAGGAGGCGACGCAGAAAGCTAAATGTCGAGGGGAACTTATCAGGCTCAAGAGCGCCAATCTTCGTTCGAGTGGGGAGCAGGTCGGAAAATCTTTCCGCGAAAACTAAAACCCGCTTTTCGTCCGTGGCGTCAAGATTCGCCAATCGTTCAAGGAATAATTCGGTCCGGTAGGGTGCGACGGATAGTCGCGCAATCTCTTTGCTAGACTTCTGCTCGATAACGAATTTTCGTTGACGATCATGCATTATGGGGGCAGCATATTCCTGACAAGGACTCTTGTCAAGGCTTTCTTGTACTGAGGTGACAAAGCATGAACAGCGTTAGTAAGCCAGCAATTCAATCGGACTTTTTGGGGCTGCGAGAGTTGGCGGCAAAGGTGGGGGTGGACTACAGAACGATTCACAGAGCCGTGCAAACCGGGAAGATTCAATCAGTCAGGTTCGGTGCGCTGATTAAAGTACCACGGCGCGAAGCGGACCGCATCCTTCAGCGGGGCTTCTGAATGGCAAGCGCCGCGCCTTCCCCGCAACCGCACGGCCCGGAGCGTGCGCAATGACACAGACCGCGCCAGACGTGGCCGCTGTGCTCGCTTGGACACGGCAAGGCGGTAAGTTCCCCAGTCTCGCAGGGGAGGGGTCTAAGCGTTTTGATGCCCCGGCAGCATCGCTACAGCCTAGCCCTGGGCACTCCCCCGCCAAGCCTCCGCATCGAACATCGCCGATGAACATTCCGCAAATCCTTGACCAGCTTGAGAAGGTGCGAAAATCTGGACGCGGTTGGACGGCGCGTTGCCCTGCTCACGAGGACAAAAATAATTCCCTTTCAATCGGTCAAGGCGACGATGGGCGCATACTTCTGAAGTGCTTTGCCGGTTGTACGTTCGAGGGAATCTGTGCGGCGAAAGGTTGGAAACCTTCGGACCTGTTCGCGCAGTCAAATGGCAACCAGCCGCGCAAATCTTCTCCCCGCATTGTGGCCGAGTATCCCTACGCCGATGAAACCGGCAAACTTCTCTTCCAGAACGTGCGCTACGAGCCGAAGGATTTTAGGCAGCGTCGCCCGGATGGGAATGGCGGATGGGCGTGGAATCTTGACGGTGTGCGCCGCGTGCTCTATCGACTCCCCGAAGTGATGGCCGCAAGCGATGTTCTCTTTGTGGAAGGCGAAAAAGACGCCGACACTGGCGAGGCCCTAGGACTCACGTCCACGACTTCTGGCGGGGCCGAATCGTGGCGAGCGGAATTTTCGGAGACGTTGCGGGGGAAAAGAATCACCATCATTTCCGATGCGGATGTACCTGGCCGGAAACACGCGCAGCGAGTTGCAGAATCCCTGCATAGCAAGGCCGCGTCCGTGAAAGTAATCGAATTGCCCGGCGCGAAGGATTTGAGCGAGTGGGTCGAGCACGGCGGGACACGCGAGGCACTTCTCGACTTAATTCATGCTGCGCCCGAATGGACTGCACAATCCGTCGCTACGTTGCTGGATGAGTTGGTTGCGTTCGTTCGCCGGTTTGTTTCCCTGTCTCTTGCACAGGCCCTCGTGATTGCCCTTTGGATCGCACACACTCACGGTTTCGACGCGGCGAATTGCACGCCTTATCTTGCCGTCAATTCGGCGGAGAAACAATCCGGCAAGACTCGACTTTTGGAAATCTTGCGCTTACTCGTTTTCTGCGCGTGGTTTACTGGCCGCGTTACTGCGGCTGTGCTTATCCGAAAGATTCATGCGGAAAGTCCGACGTTGTTGTTGGACGAAAGTGACGCGGCATTTCGCGGGGAAGAAACCTACGCGGAAGCCTTGCGCGGAATCCTGAATACCGGCTACCGGCGCGGGGGAGCGGCATCGTGTTGTGTGGGGCAGGGGGCGGCCATCAGCTACAAGGATTTTTCGACGTTTTGTCCGAAGGCTATCGCGGGAATCGGGAAATTGCCCGACACTGTGGCTGATCGCAGCATTCTCATTCGACTGAAGCGGGCGCGGCGCGGCGAGGTTGCGCGTTTCCGCGAACGTGAAGCGCAGCGGGAAGGTTCAGAAATTGCGGCCCGACTTGCCGCATGGTCTGCATCGAATGTCGAAACGCTGCGCCAAGCCCGGCCCGACATTCCGGCGCAACTGAGTGATCGGCAGGCCGATTGCTGTGAGCCTTTGCTTGCCATTGCGGACCTGGCGGGCGGGGAATGGCCGGAAGCAGCAAGGAAGGCCATTGTAAAGTTATGCGGCCAAGCGCAAGTTGATGACGATTCGATTGGCGTCCAATTACTGCGCGACATCAAAGATGTTTTCGGAGAAAGACAGGTTGACGAACTGGCATCCGCTGACTTGACTGACGCGCTGGCAAAAATCGAAGTAAGCCCCTGGGGGGAATGGTCTCACGGCAAGCCGCTCTCCCCTATGAAGCTAGCAAGGTTGCTCAAACCCTTCGAGATTTTCCCCGGACAAATTCGGAACGGGCAGGCGCGGGGCTACAGGTTGGAAGACTTTCAGGGGTTATTCTCCCTGTATCTGCCCCCTCAAGGTGTCAAGGTGTCAGAAACCCTCGAAAACATTGGCGATTCTGCGGATTTGAAGGTGTCAAACGATTCCCCGCCTGACACCTTGGAAAATGCGGTTTCAGTCAGTAAAAATGCGGCTTCCCGACACCTTGACACCTTGAAGCACGGGGGAGCGGGGAAACGTGTTTTTGAGGTCGAAGTATGACTTCCGCTGAAAGCGTGGTTGAGCGCATCGAGATGGCGGGAGGGGTGCTGGCCTTGAACGGAGAGCGCATCCGGTGCCGGTTGCCGGAAGATGAGGCCGACCTACTCAACGAGCTGCGGGCGCACAAGGCCGAGGTGCTCTCCCTGCTCAGGAGACGTGAGGTGATTCCCGCGCTGCCGCCAGGCGTGCGCCTGCTCGCGTGGGAACTCAAAGAGCCGCCCGTGATCCTGACGCACTACGCCGTTGTCACGGATGTGCCACGGTTCGTGGCCATGACGTTACTGGAATTGAAAGCCGCACTTGCCGGTAAGCCATGGCAGGCGGGCCATTGGAGCGTGCGCGAGCTGGTGGATCGATTGGAGGAATGCGGAGTGCGCGTGGAAGTCGAAAAAATTGACTTGGGTGAGACGCCATGAGCACGCGGGAAATTCTCAAATTGGAGTTAATCGGCGCGAGGCAACGACTTCGCTTGGCCGAGCGACAACTCGAAAACTTCCGGCGCGAGCACGCCAACAAACCCGTGTCACCGGAACTGGCGCAAGCATTGGCCCGCGAGGAAGATTCTCTCCTGTGCGAGTTGGACTCGGCATTAAGAAGGAACGCGGAATCCCTCGCGCAAGTCGAGGAACTGAAGGACCGCGAGAGAGTGAACGTCTGACAAAAGGAGAAACGGACATGACTGAAAGCACCCTACCTTACGATGGGAAAAACCCCGACCGCGCGATTGGCGTCGATGATCGCGGAGAACTGGCCTACAGCGGCGCATCACGCGAGGGCTGCGTGTCAGTCATGCTGCCGTCTCTGCCAGGAGCGCCACGCGAAACCGAAACCCTGCTTGCGCGGGATTTTGGGGCGCATGTTGCTTCTCGGATTGAATCGGCCCTGGGCAGGCAAGGCTATTTGAAATCCGGGCCGACACAACGACCGCATGAAGCGTTCGCGCACTATGTCGCGTGTGCGAAGGGAGCGGGGTTGCTGGACGCGGGCGCACAAAAGAATGCGGACGCATTAGTGAAAGAGTTCTCAACGGAGCCAGCGCAGGCGGAATTTTTCAAGCAAGTGATTCGACCCTGGCTGCACTCGCTGAGTTCCAAGAAGAGATGAGCATGGGATTTTGCGAAGGAAAGGAAATTATGGGGAAAGAACTCGCGGAGAATGAGATTTTTCGTTTGCGCAAGCAAGCCGAATTGCTTTTGCTGGCGGGGGACGTGGAGCAATACAACTGCGTCCTCGTAGTAATCGCCTCAATCCAAGCAAACAACCAACAAGCCGTTTACGGCAGAGAGGAAACACCCAATGCACGAGGAAATGATTCAGGTTCACAATGCGGTTGAGGCTATGAGTCCGGGGGAGATGGCAGAACGG